>SAMEA104315427__coassemble_240_pt1 | contig 193691 bp, 174 predicted proteins | sample SAMEA104315427__metabat2_low_PE_045 | metagenome-assembled genome bin SAMEA104315427 (sample SAMEA104315427) | gut metagenome | biome: Monkey gut; feature: monkey-associated habitat; material: faeces | place: China | collected 2013
TAAATAGTGTATAATTTTATTTTTATTCACTGTCTACTTTAGAGACATCATATCACTACTTAGTTCTCTTTTTTCATTTATTTTGCTAATGCATTTTTAGCAGTTGTGCATAAATTTTCAAACATTGCAGCATCATTAACCGCTAAATCTGCTAACATCTTACGGTTGATGTCAACGTTAGCAAGTTTTAATCCATGCATTAATTGATTGTAACTTAAACCAAGTGCACGGCTTGCAGCGTTGATTCTAACAATCCATAATTTACGGAAATTACGTTTGTTATTCTTACGATCTCTATATGCATAAACTAACGATTTCATTACTTGTTGGTTGGCAACTTTGTATAAACAATGTTTTGAACCAAAGAAACCTTTTGCTTGTTTTAAAACTCTATTGCGTCTTCTTCTTGATACAACTCCGCCTTTAGTACGTGGCATAATTCATTACCTCCCTAATCAATATTAGACAAAATTTGTCTAAGATGTCTCTTGTCGCTACTTGAAACAAGAGCAAATTTACGTGTTTGTCTAGTTTGTTTTTGTGTTTTGCCTGGAGCAAGATGTCTATTACCAGCTTGGCCACGTCTTACTTTACCAGATGCAGTGATTGTTAAGCGTTTTTTAGTACCGCTATGTGATCTCATTTTTGGCATAAAATAATCTCCTTATAATTAATTTTTCTTTTTTTGTAGTTTAGGACCTAATGTCATAAACATGTTTCTTCCATCAAGATATGGTGCTTGTTCAATTTGTGCAACTTCTTCAAGACCTGTCGCAAATTTAACAAATAATTCTTTAGTATTGTTTGATTGTTCAATCATTCTTCCTCTAAAGCGGCAACTAACTTTTACTTTGTCACCATTAGTTAAAAATTTTTGTGCAGCTCTTTGTTTAGTTTCAAAGTCACCTACATCAATTGTTGGACTCAAGCGCACTTCTTTTACAGAAATGACTCTTTGATTTTTGCGGGCTTCTTTAGCTTTTTTATTTTGCTCGTATCGATATTTACTATAATCCATCAAACGGCAAACTGGAACCGTTGCATTTGGCGCAACACAAACTAAATCGTATCCTCTGTTTTCAGCAATCTTCAAAGCTTCATCAAGAGCAAGTTTGCCCAATTGTTCGCCTTCTTCTGAAATAACCAATACAAATTCAGCTTCAATTTCCTCATTAACTAAATTTTCTTTTTTATCGCCTGGCTTACTAATAACATTCACCTCCGTGGAATTTTTAAATAAAAATTGTGGAGAAAAAGAAATAAAAAGCAGTGGATTCCCACTGCACTAAAATCACAAATTCTGATTATGACTCTTTTACCTACCAACTTAATCAGTCAGGTGAGAAGTGGGACTTCTTCTTTTCACAATATTTATTACACGTATATTATATGACAAATTCCAAAAACAGTCAAGCAAATGGCTTTTATTCTTTATGAATATAAACCAGATAACCGAACTCTAAGTACGTACAACCAATTAAAATGAGAGCCATTATATGGTAAAATAAGCTACTATTAACATCATTAAAACTAGTTGGCAAAATTAATTCAAAAAAAGAATTTAACGCATTACCTAAATTAATGTCTGTTATAATTTCACTTGCAAAATATAACACAATTGGTATTAAAATTGCATACAATGTTTTAAATATACGCATTGTGATGAGAGAAATAAAACCATACACATTTGCAATCAAATATATTTCTAAAAAATATTTAAGTATATAGTTATTCAAATGATACCAATTAACTAAATAATATCCCATCGTAATATGTATTAATAGAATTAATGCCATATAAATTGCAATTAAAAACATGGCTACTAATATTTTAGTAAAATAGAATTTTTCAATTCGAACCTTTTGTGAAATAATTAAACGATAGTTGTCAGTATTCTTGTTAAAATATATACCATATAAATATGTAACAAAAATAATTGTAATACTTTTTATAAAAGTAATACTATAGTTTTCGTAATTTTCTAACAGTTCACTTTTTTGCATCCAATTATCATTTCTACTTAATGGCTTTAACAAAAAGAATTCTAATAAGACAAATGTAAATACAATTATTATTAAAATAATTTTATTAACTTTATTTAATATATACTTTTGATGTAATTTCATTAAATTCATTGGGCACTCCGAATTGAATTATATTTTTATCTCTAACTTTAAAATCATTTAATCTATGAGTTGCAATAATTATTATTTTATTGTTTTTTTTAAATTTTCTAAGTTCTTTAATGAAACTATTTTTTGAATTTTCATCTAACCCTGTTAGCGGCTCATCGAAAATATAAATATCACTATTATTAATTAGAGCTTGTATAATGACTATTTTACGCTTTGTACCATTTGACAATTTACCTATTTGATAATTTTTGTATTTTAATATTTCAAAAGTTTCTAAATATTGATCTATTTTTTTGTTTTCTTTTAATCCATTAATTTTGCTAATTAATAGTAAAAAATCATACATTTTTATATACTCTGGTAAATTTAATCTTTCTGGAGCATAGCTTATTTTTTTATTGTTTAGATTAATACTTCCTTGATATTTAACTTCATCTAATAAGCATTTAATAAAAGTTGATTTACCTACTCCATTCCCACCTAAGATAAAATTATATTTATCATTAGATAGTTCTAAATCAATATTTTCTAATACTAAATGCTTATTATAACTTTTAGTTAAATTATTAATTTTAATAGCATTCATATCTTACTATTTCAGCTTTTTTTGATGTTGTATTAAAGTATTGAAATGGATTTATAAATTGATGGTAATTTTTTCCCATTATTTCGTACTCGATGATAAAACCTAAAGTTTGAATTGTAATTGGTTTATCATATTCTAATAACAATAACAGTTTTTGTTGTTCTTCTTTTTTTATTATTATTGGAAAGTTTAATTTACTACTTACAATATTACTATTTTCTAATTCTTTAATTTTTATTTCATTAGTATAATCTTGATTATTTAAAAGACATATTTGATTTTTGACATTTATTCTTTCATCAAGCGTGTTAATACTTAAAATTTTAATATCTTGCTTAGTTGTATTATTGATATCCATCCCTACTCCCATTAGTATCATTTTACTTTCAATTTCATTTACAATGCCTTTTAAGTGCGTAACCTTTATATCACTTTCACCTTTTTGAGGATTAAAAATTACACTACCAATAGATAATTTAATGTTTTCTGATGATGTATAATAGATTGTAATACTTGCGTCATTAATTTGCATATTATCTTTGGTTTCAATAGGAATCTTCAAATCTACCCGATATTTACTAAATTTTTTGTTATCATATGATACAATTTCATTATTTTCAACAATATTTTCAAGTTTTACTTCGTAGAAATTTTCACTATTTTTATCCGTTAATAATACTCTTTCAACATTTTCTTTTTCTAAATAATCGTCATTCTTTTGAGTACTATATAAATTTACTGAAAAACTTTTATTATCATTCATCAAGTAATACTCTTTTAGATAGGTCATATAGTAGTTTACCTTTTTACGATTCACAAGAGCTAAAACAATAGTAGTTATGGCAAAGACCATTAACAAGCTTACAATTATAATTTTAATACTCAATAATTTCTTCATACAATTCATAAAATTCATTAATAACGTCAACATATTCCCACAAGTTTTGATTAAGGCATATGCCACACAAATAATACTTGGCTGCACCATTTGAAAGGGTTGCATAGCCTTTTACAACTAGTGATACTTTTCGTTTAGGATCAATTTTAATTTTAAAATCAATTTCCTCTTGATATGAAATATCATTTTTAATACCGATTTCTGCTCTAATGCTTTGATCCATACCCCAACTTATTTTAGTTGTCTTGCCAGATAGTTTTGTTGCCAAAGTACCGGTGACGGTTTTGGTTGTTTGCTTTTTTTCGGTTTCGGTAGTACTATATTTAAATTCAATTGATTGTCTTGTGTTATTTGATCTAGAAAAAATAGTATTTGCTTCATAAATGACTTGACGATTATATAAGTTAGTATAATTTGACCATCCAAAAGCTTTTCTCTTTACATTTTTTAACATTTGTCTCTTTTCATTCTTTGACATTTTTATCAATAATTTTGCACTTTCATCATATAAAAAAGTAATATCAGAAAACTCTTTATGACCAGTTTTTGATGATGCTTCAACTGAAAAGATTGAACAAAATGTCATTGTAATTATAAACGTACTTATAAAAATTTTAAATATTTTTTTCATATTTATTCTCCTTTCACTTAAAATAATACGTATAGTATAATCAATTACGTTAAATGAATATGAAAAATATTTAATATTTATAAAAAAACGATAATAGAATTTAATCTATTATCGCTTTCATATTTGCTTGTTAATAAATTTTATATTTCATTATATAGTTTTACACCTTTTGTATACAATAGTTTTGACAATATTAATACACACAAAGTATAAATTAAAATTATTATTCCGAAAAACAAGTAAGTATTAGTAATATTTAATACAAAGTAAAATAATAATGGTATTGCGATTAAACAAAAATCGATTCCCATTGTTAATAATACTGATATACCTTGTTTTACTGGTTCTACTTCGCTTTCCCATGATAATTTGGGAAACAATAGGTTTGCGATTAATCCAATAATAGAACTTAATAATACTAAAAGTAACGAAATAGCTAATAATAGCGGTATATACCAAAAGTTCTTTAATGCTAGACTCAAGAATATTGAAGTTAGCACAGCTGGAAACAAATTAACCATAAAATTAACTTTTATTTTTGCTTTAAAGACATCTTTGTAACTAATTGGATGGGCCTTTAATATCCATATTTTTTTACCTTCAATTGAAATTGAAGACGCAGTGGTTGGTGCAAGCACTTGCATTAAAAACATAACAAAAATAATTGTTACATCAAAATTATTTATTACCACCGGCATTATACCACTTGGCATCGGTCCTTCATAACCTGAAGCAATTATTGCCTCAATCATTGAAATAAAGCTATTTTTACCCGATATCAAAATAACAATTGCCAACATCAATGTAAGAATTGGCCCCATTATGGTATTAGTTACATAAATTGGTATTGACATATAATTGTTTAATTCTTTTACAAACAAATCTTTTGATACTTTAGATGGCGTATAATTACATTCTATTTTTTTACTGTGATATGTTGTAATATTTTTGCCTAAAGATTTTGATCTAATTATAACTGAAATAGAAAATAAGGCAATTGGTATAATACAAATTATTAAATAATTAGTTATTCCACCATAAAGCATAAAGTTTTTGAAAAATTGCATTATCGCCAAATCGTATATTTTAGATGCATATGATACATTTTGTGATACAAGCATAAAGCCTAAATAAACAATCGCAAAAGTGATTATTAAAGCCATATTGAAAACAGTTTGTATTACTTTACTATACTTAAATTTTTTAGTTGCTAGAATAAGTAAACAACTAAGAATTCCTGATATGCCACTTGCAAAAAGCGTCAATGCTATTAATTGTAACAAGCCTCTTAATACAAAAATGAAAGATGTTCCTTTTACCATTACATAATATAAAATATAAGATGGAAATAGCACAATTAAAACAAGTAGAAAATCAAATAATAGATAATATAGGATTTTAGAAATAACAATGTCTCGTTTATTTATTGGCAAACTAAGTAATAATTCTTCATCAGTTGCTTTCATATTATTACCACTTTCAGTAATTATTAATACAAAAGCAAACATTATCATAGTTGTCGCAAAAGAATAAATTGCTATTTCTGGAACTTCAAGTTTTATAGCATTAGAAATATTGTAATATGATAGTAATGTAAATATAAATGAAAACACCAGACCGACAATTAATACGATTATAGCTATTGTATAGGTAGCTAGTTTTCTTTTGCTATTCTTAAATATTTTGGCAAAAAACATTCTAAAATAGTTACTTACTAATTTAAAAATATTATTCATTATTAGTAAGCTCCATAAAGACATCTTCTAGAGTACTATCTTTTATTACTTCTTCCATTTTGCCAGTTATTAATAATTTGCCATTTTTAATTATTGCAAGTTTATTACACAATTTTTCAGCAACTTCTAAGACATGAGTTGAGAAAAATATTGCACCACCATTTTCACAAAACTCCACCATCGCCTTTTTTACTAAATATGTAGCTTTAGGATCTAATCCGACAAAAGGTTCATCTAAAATAAGTAACTTAGGTGAATGAACTAAGGCTGAAATTATAACTAATTTTTGTTTCATACCATGAGAATAAGAACTTATCAAGTTGTTCAAATCATTAGTTAATTCAAATTCAGATGCATATTTATCAATAATTGCTTTTCTTGTTGTTTTATCTACTTTAAAAATGTCTGCAATAAAGTTTAAATATTGTATACCCGTTAAGCTATCATAAATATCAGGATTATCAGGAATATAAGCTATCATTTTTTTGCATGCAATTGGATCTTTTTTTATCGAAATACCATCTATCAATATATCGCCATCATCAAAAGGAAGAATACCAACAATAGATTTTATTGTTGTACTTTTTCCTGCTCCATTGTGACCAATGAATGCAAACAGATCACCAGAGTCCACATTAAGAGAAAGACCACTTACGGCGAAGTGATCTTTGTTATATGCTTTTGAATAGTTATTAATTGTTAGCATTGCCATTTATTCTTGCAACTACACTTTCACGTTCTTTTAATAATTCTTCAAATTTTTCAGCATTATGGTCAATATTGTTTTCTGATCTTTCAGCGTTTCCTTTAATAAAAGCAGCACGTTCAATTAATCTCTTGTCGATTGCGGCAACCTCATCATTTCCTTCTACAGTTGTAAGAGTTGCAGTAAGACTTGCAAGATGATTTAAGATACCTTGGAATCTAGCAGAACTGCTATTAGCAACATTTGTAAAATAACCACTTAATTCTTCAATCTTATAAATTTCTTTAACACGTGGTTGGTTTTGCATTAACATATTATTATGTAATCCACCAAAGCACATAAAGATTGCAGCAAGACATGTTATTACAACAAAGATAAGGATAGCCCATATAAAGTTTAATTTTGCACTAACAAAGAATAATGCTGTTGTTGCAACAAATGTAACGATTAAATAGCCATATATACCAGCAAGCAATGGTCTTAAACCTCCATGTGCAACTGCTTTTTCAACTATTGCTACTACTCTAACCGCAATAAACGCAATCATCATCCATGCATATAGAATCCAGAATGTTGCCTCTTTAAATAATTCTTGATGGTTTTTACCTACAACCAAAAATAATATTACATTGTACATTACAAAAACAATAGCCCAAGCCATAATAAAATATTTTGAATTTTGTTTTGTTTTCATAAGTAATCCTCCTTACTATTTATATTTTATTCACCTAATTATATCATAATTCCTAGTAAAATACAAATAAAAACATTAATTATTAAACATAGAATTGTTTTAAAAAAGTCAAAAGCATCATATTTTTTTACTATGATGCTTTTTTATTAAGTTTTTATTATTTATTAGTGTAAATTACTTTACCATTTCTAACTGTTTGAACAACATTTAAGTCTTTATCTAATATAACAAAGTCTGCACGTTTTCCTTCTTTAATACTTCCCATTTGGTCAAAAACACCAAGATTTTTTGCAGGATTTTGAGAAGCTAATTTTACTACTTCTTCTAAAGGTAAATTTAAGAACTTCATAACATTTTTAACGGCATTGTTCATTTTTAATACGCTTCCAGCAAGTGTACCATTTTCCAAACGTGCTTCACCATTTTTTACAATTACGACTTGACCACCTAATTCAGAAACACCATCAGGCATATGTTTTGCACGCATTGCATCAGTGATTAGAGTCATCTTGTCAGCTGGTTTGTTTTTATGTAATAATTGAATTGCAGGTCCACTTACATGAATACCATCACAAATACATTCACAGTTTAATTCATCAAATAAGAAACCAGAGCCTACTGTACCAACTTCACGATGATGTAAAGGTTTCATAGCATTATATGTGTGTGTTAAATTGGTTGCACCAGCTTCAACAGCTTTTTTTACATCTACATATGTTGCATTAGTATGACCAATTGAGGCAACAATGTTTTGACTAACTAAATATTTTATCAATTCTATTGATCCTTCAACTTCAGGTGCTAAAGTTACGATTCTTACACAGTCACCAGAAGCATCTTGGTATTTCTTAAATACTTCAACAGATGGTTTAGCAACATATTCAATTGGTTGTGCACCAACAAAATCCTTAGAAATAAATGGTCCTTCTAAATGAACGCCAAGAATTTCTGCACCTAATTCAGGTGATAATTCACGATATGCTTTAACTGCTTTTAATGCTTTAGTGATATTTTCAGGACTTTGTGTCATTGTTGTTGCAAGAAAAGCTGTTGTTCCTTCACTGGCAAGTGCATTTGCAATTTTACCTAAGTCTTCCATTGTTCCATCCATTGCGTCGCTTCCAGCAGCTCCATGAACATGTTCATCGATGAATCCAGGTACTACAACATATTCTTCAGGAAGTTCTTGTAAACCTTCTTCGTTTTTTCCTATTGTTACAAATTTTTCGTCATAAGTTAGGCTTGTTTTTTCTAAGCCTTTTTCAGTTACAATCCATGTATTTTTAAAACCTTTCATAATTACACTTCTTTCTTTAAAATTTTTAAGATTATTTCTAAATTATAACTTTGTTTATTATAAACATAACTTTGTCTAAATGTTAAACTTTTAAATTCTTTGTTTGTTAGTTTTATATTGTATGACTCATCCGTTTTAACGCTATACGCACCATCTTTTAATATTATTGGATAAATATCAACTTGATCTATATCAGCCGAACTACTAACCGATAATTGAAAATTACCGTAAAACATCAAATCATTTATATCGTTATCATTGGTATTCTTTAAAATGCCTTTTTCTACTTCTTGACAATTATATTGATATAGATTATTTCTACATACCAATATATCGTTATTTAATTTATCAATATATATTTTTACATTTGAATCATCCAATGTCTTTGTTTTTTCATCAACAAAATTTATATATAAACCAACATACTGATAATCTAAGCTTTTCTCTTTTCGACATTTTGAAAATAGTGAACTATTACAACTACTTAGTAGTAACATAATTACTAACATTGTAGTTAAAAATATTTTTCTTTTCATATTAACGACCTATACATCTTAACACATCGTTAAAGCAAATAAATACCATAAGACCCATTAATAAAACAAAACCAACAGTATGTATAATGTTTTCAACTTTAGCATTAGGTTTTTTCTTTGTTATTGCTTCATACACTAAAAACGCTAGTCTACCACCATCTAATGCAGGTAAAGGTAATAAATTAACAAATCCCAAGTTTACACTTAAAACTGCCATCCAAGTAAATAATGAACCTTGTTGTACAGCAGATTTTAAAATTGTAAAGATTCCCACTGGTCCGCTTAAATCATCTACACCAATTCTACTATTTGAGAATATTAAACCTAAAGTTTTTACAATTGATGTAATTGATTGACCTGTTTGTACCCATGGCATATATAATAATTTTACTAAATTAAATTTATTTCGGCAAGTTATTCCTAATTGTACTTTGGTTGAAGTAATTCCTTGACTATTTAATGTACGTTTATCATATGCTTCAATTGGTTCGCTTGTTGAAATGTTACCATCTCTATTATAACGAATTAAAATATCTGGACCAACTTCAATAGTTTCTCTTTGGAAAAATGCTAGCAATTCTGACTTTGTAAGCACGCGGTCATCATCATATTTAAGTTCATCAATAATTTCACCAGTTTTAGGGTTTTTAGCAAATATACCAATTATTTTATCATTTTTCATTAATCCTGCAATAGCTGCTTTGGTTTTACTATTGTTAGCAGAATATTCACCTATTATAGCATCATCTGTACCATCGTTTAAAAGAGCAAGTTCAATTGTATATACGTAAACAGATGGATTTATATAGATGTCTTTGCCGTCTTTTGTTGTAACATGAACTTTACTAGTATAGTTACTTCCACCAGTTGCAATTTGTGCCATTATCAACGATATGTCATCCCAACTTGAAGTAGTGATTCCATTTATTGAGGTAATTTCATCACCTTTTTCAAGCGTATTATTAGAATTTTCTACATATGTTACTTCACCTATTACAGTATGCTTAGTATCGGCATAACCTGTAAATAAACCAATTGCAAAAAATACTACTACCGCAAGAACAAAGTTCATAAATGGTCCCGCAAAAACACTAAAGAAACGATTTAATAAAGGTTTATTAACAAAGTTTCTATCATATGGTGCAATTTGAATTTCGGCTTTTTTCTCAAAATTAACTAAACAGTTGCGTTCAACTATTAGTTTATTGTATTGTTCTTCATCATCATTTTTTACTTCAATAAATAATTCGTCTGGTAAAGCTTCTTTTGTACCAATCAAATCATATTTGCCAAGGTTATAAATTGGCAAATCTTGATATTTCGGATTATCTAAATTAACAATAATTTTGTTAACTCTTCCTTTTTCAATAACTAGTCTAACTTTTTCTACACCCTTTAGAATATTATCTTCAATTTCTTCACCAGCCATTGAAACATATCCACCTATTGGAAATGCTCTGATTGAATAAAGGGTTTCACCTTTTTTCTTTTGATAAATTAAAGGTCCCATCCCTACTGAGAATTCATGACATAAGATACCTGCTTTTTTGGCAGCCAGGAAGTGTCCACCTTCATGAACGATTACTAAAACGCTCATAACAAATGCAAAAGCAATTAATCCTATTACTGTCCACAAAAGATTAGAAAAGAATGCAGAAGCATTAAATAAAAATATATTCATTTTATCTCCTTTTTACTTGTTGTATTGGTTGTAAATATCATAATAAACCATATTATGAAGAGTCATAATTTTGGCAACTTCAACGGTTCCTTGTTGAAAGCTATCATATTTATGATCATTTACTGTATCAATTACAATTTTTCCTATCTCAAAAAATTTTATTTTATCCTCTAAAAATAGTTTAACCGCTGCTTCATTTGCGGCATTTAAAATAGTACAATACATCTTTTTTCTTTTAAAGCAATCGATAGCTACTTGAATTAACGGATATCTTTCAAAAGATACTTCTTCAAAATGTAAACTACCTATTTTAACTAAATCTAAAAATTCAACATTAGCGTTGTTTATATGTTTAGGAGCTTCTAAAGCATATTGTATTGGTAAATGCATATCAGCTGTAGCCATTTGGGCATAAATAGAACCATCTTTAAATTGTACCATTGAGTGTATAATGCTTTCTCTGTGAATTATTGGTTGAATTTGGTCAATATCAATATCAAATAAATAACTTGCTTCGATTAATTCAAATGCTTTATTCATTAAAGTAGCTGAGTCAACTGTAATTTTTTCACCCATTTTCCAATTTGGATGATTTAATACTTCTTCCTTAGTAACTTCAAGTAACTCTGATTGACTTTTATCTCTTAGAGAACCACCGCTTGCGGTAATTATTAGTTTACTAATATCTTCTTTTCTTGTTCCGTTTAATAATTGATATATTGCGCTATGTTCACTATCAATTGGAATTATTTTTACTCCATTTTTTTTAGCAAGTTCCATAACAATTGATCCACCAACTACAAGTGTTTCTTTGTTAGCTAAATATACATCACGAACACTAGTAATAGCACTGATTGTTGGAAGTAATCCGATTGCTCCAACTAATGCATTAATAACAATTGGTTCTTCAACATCATATCTTACAATTTCTTGTAAACCACCGTCACCATTAGTTATTTTTATATTTGGAAACTGTTCTTTTATTTCTATAACATCAGAATATTTAATTCCACAAACCATTTCTGGCGAAAATTCTTTAATGATTTCTAAAGCTCTAGTAATATTATTACCAAAACTAAATGCTGCTAAACGATATTCGCTATTGTTTTTTATTAAATCTAAAGTTTGTGTTCCAATTGAACCAGTTGCACCTAATAAAATTATATTTTTCATATTATATAACCCCCAATTATAAATATAATTATATAGAATACTAATCCACCTAAAATAGTACTATCAAATCTATCTAATACACCACCATGACCGGGGAAGATTTTACCATAATCTTTTATTTCGTATTCACGTTTTAATTTAGAAGCAACTAAGTCACCTAATTGTCCCGCAATGCTTACAATAAGTGCTATACCAAAAATAGCAATTAAATACCAAACATTGCTTTCGATATTCAAGAATCTTATTTGATATTCACATGCTGGTTCTAATAAGAACGTCAATAATGTAATGTATCCAGTACCAAAAATAGCTCCCGATAATGCACCACCAATTGCGCCTTCAATTGTTTTTTTAGGACTTATATTCGGGCATAATTTGTGTTTTCCAAATAGCATCCCAAAATTATAAGCACCTATATCGGTTGCCATAACGGTGATTATTACAAATGTTAATAAAATTAAACCAACAACTCTAATATCAATTGTATTAAATAATAGAACTTTAAATTCGAAATCTGTGCCTACTCTAATAGGAAGTTTATTTAAATTACGCATAAATTCAAATATTGCAAAAGTTATTCCACTATATGCATTTGAAAACATAAAGAAAATACAATCTTTAAAACTAATTCTACTATCAAAAATTGATAATACTAATAATCCAACAAACTCACTACCAATAATAATCAATATATCAATGAATGTACCAAATCCGCTAGAAACTATTCCTGAAACAAGGACAATTAATAGTGAAAATAGTGGTACTATATATTTACATATATTAGGTATACTATTCTTAGTTTGATACATATTTATCAATTCATATGTGCCGAAATAGGCAAGGAACATTATTAGAGCGGTTGAAAACCAGCCTCCTAATACGTATAATGGTGCAAAGATTATAAACATCACTGCTCCTGTTATTATTCTTTGTTTCATTCGCTTTTCTCCAATCCGCCAAATCTTCTATTACGTCCAAGATATTCATAAATTGCTTCATAGAATTCTTTCTCGTGAAAATCAGGCCAGTATACTTTTGTAAAAATTATTTCCGCATAAGCAATTTGCCATAGCAAAAAGTTACTGATGCGCATTTCACCACTAGTTCTAATTAGTAAATCAACTGGTGGTATATCTTTAGTGTACAAATTTTTTTCAAAAATGGTCTCATCAATTTCATTAATTGTAAGGTTATTATTTTTAACTTGCTCACAAATTTTCTTAGTAGCATTTACAATTTCTTGTTTTGCGCCATAATTAAAAGCAAGTAAGAAAGTCATACCATCGCAATTTGCAGTTTTGTTTTCCATCGTTTCAATTGATTCTCTTACATCTAATGCTAATTCTTCTTTTGAGCCAATCATCTTAAATTTAATATTTCGATTTATTAATTTTTGATAATCTTTACAAAGATTTTTAACTTCTTTCATAATAAAATTAACTTCTTCAAGAGGTCTAGACCAATTTTCAGTACTAAATGCAAATACTGTCAAATATTTAATGCCTAATGAAGACGATATTCTAATTATTTCTTGTAAAGTTTTAGCACCTTTTTGATGACCGAAGGTCCTTGGCATAAGCCTTTTTTTAGCCCATCTACCATTTCCATCAAGAATAATTGCAATATGGGTAGGTAATTTTTTATTTAAAATAATAGTTTTTAATTCTTCTTTTTTCATATTTATTCTCATACACTAACACATTATACTACATATGAAGGATTTTTACCATTATTTAGTTTGATAATTTTATTAATTTTTATATTTTAAAAGGGTATGTAAATCTTACACACCCTTTAATATCTTAAATCGACATAATGTCTTGTTCTTTTTCTTTTGATACTTTGTCAATAGTTTCAATATATTTATCTGTAACTTTTTGAACGTCATCTGAATAACGTTTTAATTCGTCTTCAGAAATAGCAGAATCTTTTTGTAATTTTTTTAGTTGATCCATTGCTTCACGTCTAACGTTACGAACAGCAACTTTGTTATCTTCTGCTAATTTCTTAGCATCTTTAACTAATTCTTTTCTTGTTTGTTCAGTTAGTTTTGGAACAAGAATTCTAACCAAGTCGCCATCATTTTGTGGATTGAAACCTAAATTAGCTACTTGAACTGCCTTTTCAATATCTTTAAGAATTGATTTGTCATAAGGTTTAATTACAATCATTTGTGGTTCGGGGGCAGAGACACTTGCTATTTGGTTAATAGGCATTGGTGAACCATAGTATTCAACCATAATACCATTTAAAACGCTTGGATTTGCTTTACCAGTGCGAATTTTAGTAAATTCTTTTTTTAAAGACTCAATAGTCTTCATCATTTTATCTTCACATTGTTTAATAATTTCTTTTGGCATTTTCTCTCTCCTTCTATTTTGAAATAATTGTTCCAATTTCTGGATGTTCAATTACTTTTTTTATATTACCCTTAACTCCCATATCAAATACAATGGTCTCTACATTATTGTCGCTACAAAGTGTTGCGGCCGTAAGATCCATTACTTGTAAATGATATTTAAGTAATTCATCATATGTAATTTTAGTGAAACGTTTTGCTTCCTTATTTGTTTTAGGATCGCTATCATAAACACCATCAACACCATTTTTTGCCATTAATATTTTAGTGGCACCAATTTCTAATGCTCTTAAAGCAGCAGTGGTATCAGTGCTAAAATAAGGGCTACCTGTACCTCCACCAAAAATAACAATATCTCCTTTTTCAAGTGACTTTCTTGCTAACTTTTGATTGTAAGGTTCTGTGAAATTTCCAACTGGAATTGATGTCATTACTTTAGCATTAACATTAATTGATTCAAACGCTCCATAAAGTGCCATGGCGTTTAAAATTGTTCCTATCATCCCCATTTGGTCTGCAGTTATACGATCCATACCAATTGTTGATGCATCTCGGCCACGCCACATATTTCCAGCACCTATTACTACCCCAATTGAAACTCCTAGTTCACTTAGTGCTTTAATCTCATAGGCAATAGTTTGAACTTTTGCCATATCGATTCCTGTACCACCTTGTTTTGCAAGAGCTTCTCCAGATAGTTTTAATAAGACAGTTTCTTTCATCATTATATCCTGTATTAGTGTTTTTGTGCAGCAGCAGCTTGAGCAGCAACTTCTGCAGCAAAATCATCATTTCTCTTTTCCATACCTTCGCCAACTTCAAAGCGAACATAGTTAACAGCAGCACTATTGTGGCTCTTTAAGAATTGAGCAACTGTTACACTTGGATCTTTAACAAATGGTTGATCTACTAAGCAAATTTCTTTTTTGAATTTTGCAAGACGTCCCATAACCATTTTTTCAATGATATTTGCAGGTTTAGAAGCATTAGCTGGTTCATTAGCAATTTCAGCTTTGATTACTTCTTCTTCGTGTGCTAAATCTTCATGATTAATTGATTGTTCATCAAGATAACGAGGATTGTACATTGCTACATGCATACATACATCTTTGGCAACTGTTGCATCATTACCTTTAATTACTGATAAAACAACAATTTTACCACCATTGTGTTTGTAAACACCAAAAACTTCATCATCGGCTTTTTCTACTCTTACTACTCTACGTAAACTAATTTTTTCACCGATTGTAGCTGTTGCGGCAACGATCATTTCTTCGATTGTTTGTCCTTTATAGTTTGCAGCTAATGTGCATTTTTCACATGCAGTATCATTTGCAACACATGCTTCACCAATTTCATGTAATAAAGTAGTGAATTTTTCATTTTTTGCAACGAAGTCTGTTTCTGAATTTAATTCATATAAGTATGCTTTATTTCCATTGATTGCAACATCGCATAAACCTTCAGCTGCAATTCTTGTAGCTTTCTTTGCGGCTTTAGCAATACCTTTTTCGCGTAGCCAATCAACTGCTGCATTAATATCGCCATTACATTCAGTTAAGGCTTTTTTGCAATCCATCATACCTGCGCCAGTTTTTTCTCTTAATTCTTTAACTAAAGATGCACTAATCATATTTATTATCTCCTTGGTTAATTATTTATTATTCAGCTTTTTCTTCTGCTGCAGCTACTACTTCAGCAACTGTTGCGTTTTCTTCTGCTTTAGGAGCTTCTTCAGCTTTTGGAGCACGTGGAGCTCTCTTAGGTTTACGATCACCTTTGTTTTCGTGTTCAAAACGTTGTGGTCTTTGAGGACGTGCAGTTTCTTCTTCTTTTTCTTCTTCAGGTAAAACATAAGGTTCTACAGCAACGCCATTGCCTTCAAGTACTGCATTTGCCATTACACCAACGATTAAACGAACAGCTCTAACACCGTCATCGTTTGCAGGGATTACATAATCAACATCATCAGGATCGCAGTTAGTATCTACTAGACCAAATACTGGAATGTGTAATTTTCTAGCTTCTGCTACAGCATTATGTTCAGTTTTAGGGTCAACTACAAATAATGCACCTGGTAATTGTTGCATATCTTTAATACCACCAAAGAATGATTCTAATTTAACCATTTCTTTTTTGATAGCAATAACTTCTTTTTTAGGAAGTACATCAAATGTTCCGTTTTCTTGCATTTCTTCATATTTGTGAAGTTTAGCAATTGATTTGCGTAAAGTCTTAAAGTTAGTCATTGTACCACCAAGCCAACGTTGATCAACATAGTATTGACCAGCACGAGTTGCTTCTTCTTTGATGATATCTTGAATTTGTTTTCTTGTTCCAACGAATAATACTTTATTGTTGTTTCTTACGATGTCTACCATTGCAGCATATGCTTCTTCAATTTTATCTGCAGTTTTTTGTAAGTCAATGATATAAACACCATTTCTTTCATTGAAAATATACTCTTTCATTTTAGGGTTCCAACGGCGAGTATGATGTCCGAAGTGAACTCCAGCTTCTAGTAATTGCTTCATTGTAATTACAGCCATGTTTTTAATTCCTCCATTTTATTTTGTTTTCGGCCTCTAAGAATATCCACATAAGCACGCCAATTTATAAACAAGACGGCTTACTACTTTCTTATGTGTATTTGTTTTTGCCTCTAGGCCATTTGTTATTATAACACTTTTTCTTATTTTTATCAAATGATATAGTTATTTATTTATCAATTTTTTTTAATAAAGTAACAAAACTTAATCCTTCGTGTTCTTCCTCTTCGTCAATTACTTCAAAACCAAGGTGTTTATAGAATTCTACATTATATTCTTCTTGCATAATTGTGTCTACATACCAGTTCTTCACTTGAGGATTTAGTTCAAATAATTTATTAAGTACATAAGTTCCATATCCTAAATGTTGATAGGGCTCAAGTAAATAAAATTGAGCTATTTTTAAAATCTCTTTTTGATCTAACTCAAAGCAAAATAATCCACCAATGATTTTATCATCATTACTATCTAGTAATTTATAATATTGACCATAACGATATTTTATATTAAATTGCATTCTATGTAAATCCATATGGTACGGATTACTATCAAAATCTCCATATTTTTGTGAATATACAATAAAGGCTTTTTGTTGTATTTCTAATAATTTTTCAGCATCACTTTCTAATGCTTTCAACATTTTAACCATTTAAATTTCCTCCATTACTAGCCAATTATTTCCTATTTTGTCTAGGATGATTTAACATATAAGTTTCTTTTATTTGTTCTTTTGATACGTGTGTATAAATCTGAGTTGTTGATAAATTTTCATGTCCTAGCATTGTTTGCACACTTCTTAAATCTGCACCTCCGTTTAATAAATGAGTCGCAAAAGTGTGTCTAATCATATGTGGATAAACATGAGTCATTAGAGCTGTACGATCAATAATATTATCTAAAATTACTCTTACACCTCTTGTTGTTAAAGCCCCACCATGGTGATTTACAAACAAAACATCTGGAGCATTTAATTCATTTTTTCTTATCAATTCAGGCCTTGCAACATGAATATATTCTTTCAAAATTGCAATAGTTCTATCATTCATTGGTACATATCTTTCTTTATGACCCTTACCAAATACCTTAATCATACCGTTTGGAAAATCAAGATTTTTTTCAGTAATTGAACAAAGTTCACTAACACGAAGTCCCGATCCATACAATAGTTCTAAAATTGCATAATCTCTAACCCCCATTGAAGTTGACTTATCTATTGCATTAAACATTGCTTCTATCTCATTTTCATATAAAAAATGAGGTAGTTTTTTTTCAATTTTTGGGGTTTCAACATTATCAAAGTATGATTTTTCAATAATTCCTTCTAGCGTTAAATATTTATAAAAGGCCCTTAGACTAGATATTTTTCTAGCAATACTCTTTCTGCTATAATCTTTTCCAACCAAATGTGAAATATAATATCGACCAATATTATCAGTTTTTATTTTTAATAAATTACCATATTTTTCATTCTCTATAAAATTTTTGAACTCGTCAATATCTTTTAAATAACTTTGTACAGTATAGTTAGAATAGTTTTTTTCTGCTTCTAAATAATTATGATATCTTTGAACTGCCTCTTCACATTTCTTTTCATTATTATCAGTAGCGATATTTTTATTTACTCTACTAACGGGTTTAACATTTCCTCTGACTTTTTTCTTTAATGCCATTTATTGTTCTTCCTTTATTTTGCTTCATCAAGTATTTTATTTAGATTTTCTAATGCTCTTTTAGCATAGGCCATTTTTCTTTCTTTTTTGTATACTTTTTCTTCTAATGCATTAAATATTCCAAAATTAACGTTCATTGGTTCAAAAGTATCCGGCTGTTCAATCTCCGCATGATAACTTATATAGTTTGCTAATGCACCGATTGCGGTAGTGGCATCTAAATCTAGTATATCTTTACCTTCTAAAAATCTTGCCATATTTATACCTGCTATTAAACCACTTGATGCTGATTCAACATATCCTTCAACTCCAGTCATTTGCCCAGCAAAGAATATATTAGGATTTTTAATAAGTTGATAGCCTTTATTCAAAAGTTTTTTAGAGTTTATGTATGTATTTCTATGCATTACTCCATATCTAACTATATTGGCTTTTTCAAGACCAGGAATTAGTTCTAATAATTTCTTTTGTTCACCAAATTTCAAGTGGGTTTGAAAGCCAACTAAATTGTATAAACTTTTTGCTAGATTATCTTGACGTAGTTGCACAACTGCATAAGGCCATCTACCAGTTTTAGGATCGTCTAATCCAACCGGTTTCATTGGGCCAAACAATAAAGTTTGTCTACCTCTTAAAGCCATTTCTTCTATTGGCATACAACCTTCAAATACTTTCATTTCAAAATCATGTGGGATAACTTTATCAGCATGTATCAAAAAATCATAGAATTTATTAAATTCTTCTTCATTCATTGGACAGTTGAGATAGGCTGCTTCTCCTTTATTGTATCTTGATGCTAGAAAAACTTTATTCATATCTATTGAATCATATGTAACTATCGGTGCTATTGCATCATAAAAATACATATAATTTTCACCTAATAAATTTTGAATTTCAATATGTAAGCTATCACTAGTAAGTGGGCCTGATGCAATTATAACTGGGCCATCAGGTATTTTAGTTACTTCTTCATATATTATTTCTACATTTTTCATATTTTTAATAGTGTCAGTTATGTATTTTGAAAAAGCATCACGATCGACAGCTAAAGCTCCACCAGCTTCAACTCTTGTGGCATCAGCTGCTTTTATAATAAGTGAATCAAGTTTTCGCATTTCTTCTTTTAATAGTCCAACTGCATTTTCTATTCCTGCTGCTCTTAATGAATTACTGCAAATCAATTCTGCAAATCCTTCAGTTTTATGTGCACTAGTCATTTTCCTTGGTCTCATTTCATATAATTTTACATTATATCCTCTTTTAGCTAGTTGATAAACCGCTTCGCTCCCCGCAAGACCTGCTCCAATTACAATTACATTTTTCATAACTTTCACCTTCTATTACATAGTATAACATAAATTTACTTTTTTGGGAAATAATTTGTCGCAATATATTATTAATTACTATTTACTCGCATGATAAAAAGAAAAGTATAAATGTAGTTATCTGCATAACAGATAATTCTCATTTATACTTTTTTATTTTATTTGTTTTGTTTTTTATCATCACATTCATTATTACAGTTTTTGCAATATGGGCAATTGTGACAAGGTTTTTTTCTGTTTTTCCAAAAACTGAAATAAATAATAAGTCCCACAATAACTATTACAATAGTTAAAACAACGATATCTACTACTTTCATATTCTTAGAAAATCAAACTTATTAGAGTACCTATTCCATACACAACGCAACCAAGAAGCCATGCTAATCCAGTTTGAAATAGAACCGCTTGTAGCATTTTTTTGGTAGAGCCTAATTCACGTCGCATTGCACCTATTGCGCCAAAACATGGGGCTGAGAATAAATTGAAAACACAATAAGCATATGCACTAGCTGGTGTAAAGAAACTAAATGCTTTACTTGCAAAAAGAGCACCACCTTCGGTTGATTCCGCAAGTCCGGCAATAATATTCATACTTGAAACAACTTGTTCTTTTGCAACTAATCCTTGTACAGCCGATACTGTAGCTTCCCAAGACCAATGTCCTAACATTGGATAGAAAAACCAAGCAAAAGCATTACCAATTGATGCAAGTATTGAATTTTCAACTGAAACACCATATTCAAATTTCCAATTAAATGATAATAAAAACCAAATTACAATTGAACAAATTAAAATAATTGTTCCTGCTCTTTTTATGAATGCGACTGTTTTATCAAATACATCTCTTGCAACATATTTAATAGATGGAAGTTTATATTCAGGCAACTCAGAAATAAATGATGTTGGTGAACCTTTAAAGAAAAACTTTTTCATTACAGTAGCAGATATCAAAATTACTATAATAGCGAGAAAATACAGTGATGCTGCAATTAAGCCTTTCGAAAAAGTACTAGTATTCTTACCAACAATTTCTCCAGCAAAAAGTACGATTATCGGTAATTTTGCAGAACAAGGAATAAAAGGTGTACACATTATCGTTATTCTTCTTTCATCCTCATCTTCAACCGTTCTTGCGGTCATAATACCAGGAACACTACAGCCTGATCCAACAATAAAAGGAATTAAAGACTTACCACTCAAGCCAAATTTTTTAAACACTCTATCTAATAAAAAGGCAATTCTTGACATATATCCACTTGTTTCTAAAATTGATATGCATAAAAACAAAATGATTAATTGAGGGATGAAATTTAATACTGCTCCCACTCCCGCAACTATGCCATCACAAACAAGACTAACAATCCAGTCTGAAGCACCAAGTTTTACTAGTAAGCCTAACTGTTCACCATCCACTCCACTTCCTCCAAGTGCAAGTGAAAGTTTATTAAATAAATTATCAACTAAATCTATCGTCCAATTTCCAACTAATCCAACTGTTAAAAAATATATTAAAGCCATTATACAAATAAAAATTGGAATGGCGGCCCATTTATTTAAAAATACTTTATCTAATTTATCAGTAACTGTTTCTTTTGATTTAGTTACAACCATACATTCGTTCTTTGCTTTTTCAATATAATTGTAACGCTGATTAGCAATCATTTGTTCAGTATCGTATCCATATTCTATTTCTAATTTTTCAATTAAATATCGAATGCTATCTGTAATCATATGTTCGTAACGTTCATCACGTTCTAATATTTTTACTGCCTCAAAACGATTTACTTGTTTTATTCTCATGATTGTTGAAATTACTTCTTCAACCTTTTGTTCATAAATAGGTAAATGAAGATTATCTTCTTCTTCATCATTTTTGATGATTTCAATTAATTCATCGATGCCTGTATTTTTTAATGCCGATATTTTAATTGTAGTAGTATGTAGATATTTTTCAAGAATTTTTTCATCAATCTTGATATTTTTCTTTTCTAGCATATCAGACATATTTAACGCGATAATTACTTTTGTATCAAGTTCTAATAATTGAGTAGTTAAATACAGACTTCTTTCTATTGATGTAGCATCAACAATATTAATAATCAAATCAGGGTGTTCTTCAATTGCATATTTTCGTGATACTTCTTCTTCAGCAGTATATGGTGATAATGAGTATATTCCAGGTAAATCAACGATCGTTATATCCGTACCTTTGATTTTTCCTTCTTTTCTTTCAATTGTTACACCAGGCCAATTACCAACCTTTTGATTTGTTCCTGTTAAAACATTAAACAGACTAGTTTTACCACTGTTTTGATTTCCAACTAATGCTACTTTCATCACTTTATTACCTCTATGTCGATATTCGCCATATCAGACTTTCTAATGCATAATTCATACCCTCTTAGTTCAATATCAACAGGGTCTCCAAGCGGTGCTATTTTTTTTATTTTTACTTTTACACCAGTTGTTATTCCCATATCTAAAAGTCTACGTCTTACTGCTTTGCTATCATTGTGAAGTCCAGTGACTATTGCTACTTGTCCTATTGTTAAATCTGATAGATGACCAGATTGTCCTTTTTTCAAACTCTTCATTTTTTCACCTTTAATTGCGTTTTTAATAAAAGTTAGTCATAACTAATTTTTATTAAAATTATACATTTTAGGACAAATATTTGCAATAAGTTTGCAATTAATTTATCAATTATTATATTCAGCCTATTCTACTAATATTACAAAAATAAAAGCCTCATCTTTGATGAAGCTTTTGATTATAAAAGAATTTTGTTTCCTGCTTTTAACCACGTACCAGCATTTGCTCTTAATATTTGTTCAGCACTTCTATTAGTTGTTGAAATTATGGTATCTACTGTATCATTTTGTTTTACAGTATATGTGTCATTACGAGGAATTTTAATTACTTGATTGTCTTTCAATTCTAATATTGCAAAGTTATTGTACATGCCAAGTAATACTGGATCAACACCTAATTTAGTAGATATTAGTTCTATTGTATCACCCGGTTTTATTGTATAGTTTTCGAAATAATAATCTATTTCTTTACTACTACCTTTTGGTACTAACAATATTTGACCTGGAAAAATTGCATTGCTTGTTAACATATTAATGTCAGTTAATGATGCTACCGTTGTGTCATATTTTTTGGCAATTGTGTATAATGTGTCGCCTTTTTTAACAACATACTCAACATAATCTATTCTTTGACCAAAATCGTTATAATTCATCTTTTTTCACCTCTCACATTATTATATGAGAAAAGTGTCTTTTTGACATAAAAAAATGTAGCTTTCTAATTAGATAGGCTGGGGACCAAGGATTTATTAGAAAACTACACTAATAGTATAGCACAAATTTGTCCGTTTTTCAAATAATATGACAAATTTGTTACATAATTTTAGTTTTTTTACTTTATTTGCGAGCTAATGTTGCAATTTCGTCTTTTAACATATTGACAAAATCATCAATTGGCATATTAAATGATTGGTTAGAACCATGATGACGATAAGTAACTGAATTGTTTGCTTTTTCTTGATCACCAAGTACAAGTGTATAAGGAATCTTCTTTACTTGAGTTTCTCTTATCTTATAATTAAGTTTTTCTTCACGATCATCAATTGATACTCTAATACCAGCATTTGTTAAAATTTCTTCAATTTCTTTGGCATAAGCTAGGTGCGCATCATTATTAACAGGAATAATAGTTACTTGTTTAGGCGCAAGCCATAGTGGGAATGCTCCAGCAAAATGTTCAGTGATTATTCCAATAAAACGTTCAATTGAACCAAAACAAGCACGGTGAATCATTACAGGAGTTTTCTTAGAACCATCTTCTGCGATATATTTGCAATTGAATCTTCCTGGTAATTGCATATCTAATTGTACTGTACCACATTGCCAAATACGATTCATTGAATCTCTTAATTTGAAGTCAAGTTTAGGTCCATAGAAAGCACCATCTCCTGGGTTAATTTTGAAATCATGACCAGTTGCAAGACAAGCTTTCTTTAAATCCTCTTCTGCTTTATCCCATACTTCTATAGAGCCAATATAATTATCTTCTGGTCTAGTTGATAATTCAATTGAATAATTTAGGCCAAATACTGAATATACATAGTCATATAATGAAATTATATTTGCTACTTCTTCGCCAATTTGATCTTCTGTTATCATTGTATGAGCATCATCTTGAGTAAATCCTCTTACTCTAAATAAACCATTCAATGCACCACTTGCTTCATAACGATGAACGTTTCCTAATTCAGCGTATCTTAATGGTAATTCTTTATAAGAATGTAAACTATTATTATAAACAAGTATTGCACCTGGACAATTCATTGGTTTAATTGCGTATGTACCATCTTCTACTTCAACTGTAAACATATCATCTTTATAATGATCCCAATGTCCTGAAGTTTCCCATAATTGACGGTTTAACATAATTGGGGTATTAATAACCATATACCCTCTTTCTTTATGTAATTTTATCCAGAAATCTTCTAATGTTCTACGTAATATATATCCGTTAGGTAGCCAGAAAGCAAGTCCTGGACCATATTCACTAAACATAAATAATTCAAGTTCTTTGCCTAGTTTACGATGATCACGTTTTTTTCTTTCTTCAAGGTCTACTAGATGTTGTTTTAATTCTTCTTCATTCATGAAACAAGTTCCATAAATTCTTTGTAATTGTGCCTTTTTAGCATCACCACGCCAGTATGCCCCACTTACGCTTAAAAGTTTAAAGTTTTTAAGCCACTTTGTATTTGCTACGTGTGGGCCTCTACATAAATCACAGAAGTTGCCTTGTTGATAAACACTAATAACTACATCATTTTCTAATTCATTTATTAGTTCTTCTTTATAAACATCATTTTTAAACATTTCTAATGCTTCTGCTTTAGATACTTCTTTACGAACAATTGGTTCTGCCGCTGCAACAAGAGCTTGCATCTTCTTTTCAATTTTTGGCAAGTCTTCTTCAGTTATTTTAACATCGCCTAAATCAATATCGTAATAGAACCCTTCTTCAATTGCAGGTCCAACACCAAACATTGCGTTAGGATATAACTCACGAATTGCTTGAGCTAATAAGTGTGCACATGAATGGTTTAATACTGATTCATATCCTGAAGTGCCACCAGTGATTAGTTCAATTTTACCATTATGAAGAATAGGACTATTTAAATCAATTAATTCATCATTTAATTTAGCTATAAAGCATTTTTTAGCAAGACTAGGTGATATACTTGTTGCAATTTGATTTGCAGTAACACCATTTTCAAATTCTTTGACTGATAAATCAGGGAAAGTTATTTTAATCATAATTTTATCTCCTTTTTAAAAATAAAAGCCTTAGAACGTTAGGTTTTGACTAACATTCTAAGGACGAAAAAACAAACGGCTTTTATTTGCTTTTGCGCGGTACCACCTTAGTTCAAAGGATTACTTTGCAGCTTTATTTCTTTAACGCAGAAATTAACTTACGATTGTTATTTCTAACAACAACTCCTAGGTAGTAACAATTAGACTTAATCTGGTTATTCTCACTATCTAACCTCACTGGAAAATCAGTATCTAATTATCTTGTCCTAATCAACGTCTTTACAAATATTATACACCTTTTATAATTTATTTTCAAGTGTTTTTTATTATTTTCGATGGTTTTCGTCATCTAATTGAACAAAAGTCATCAATGTTTTAATTCTTTCATTTATCCTTGATGCACGAAGTTCATCAATTTCGCGACCAGTGTCTTTTAAATGTTCAAATAGTAAGTTTTCGTCTAAGTTTGAACTTATAAATGTTAAACGCTTATTTAGCATACGGTCTTGTAAGATTGAACCTAATACTTCATCACGAATGAAACTTGTTAGCATTTCACCACCAAAATCATCAAGCATTAATATTTCAACTTCTTTTAATCTATCAACAACGTCTTCTAAATTACCGGTTGCAATTGAACTTTTTAAAGTTCTAACTAAATCAGGATAATAAGCAAATAGTACTTTGTGACCTCTATAAGCTAACTCTTTTGCAAGATATGCCAATAAATAGGTTTTACCACATCCATATCTACCATGAATGTAAAGGCCTTTTTCTGGTAAATCTTTCTGACTAATATATGATTTTATTAATCCCAACACTTTAGTACGTTTTTCATTGATAAAAATATCCGAGAAGTTAAAATTGTCAAAACTACATGACATTAATATTAAATTATTATTTAAAGCATCTTTATCTAATTCTTTTTGTAACAAATTGCATGGTACATAATCAATGTTAAATTGTACACCATTATAATCTAATTTAGGTTGATAACCCTTGCTTGCTTGTGTACAATTATCCATTTTCTTGCACATTTTGCATTTTTCTTTTTTTAGATAATATGCTAGTAAAACACTAAAGTTGTTATTAATATCTTCTCTTGTTAATTGATTATTTTTAACTAGATTTACAATATTCTTATCTTTTGCAAATTCTTTTAAATAATCTTCACGATTCAACATATACTAGTCCTCCTTTTCAGGATTAAAGAATTTTCTTAATTCTTCTAAATCACTATTTGTAGTTTTTGCTTCCTCATTAGTTTCAATTTTTGGGTTTAAGTCATTTTTGTAATCTTGATACCAACTTGGTACACTCTTTTGAGTTTTAGTTCTATACGATGTTTTAGTTTTCTTTGTTGTATTTAGGTTATTGATATAATCAAGTGCATCTAAAGTTGATACTACTTTAGCCCTTTTCCAAGTATTAATTATTTTAAGAAAATAATTGTAATTAGGTATTTGGCCATTCAATTCAACTAACACATAGCCAATTAAAACATTTAATACTCCAATACTAATATTGGTATCTCTTAATAATTGATCGAACATTTCAATTTCATTCCCCGTTAAAGCTGTACCCGTTTTTTGTTTTACAAAATCATTAGGGGATGCCGTTTCTAAAAAAGTAATTAATTTATTATTAGTTTTGGTTGTTGCTTTAACCTTAGTAATTGGAACTACTCCAACTTTTTTACCACGACTATTATATATGCTTTTTGCAACCTTAGCTAATTCTGCATAATCAACATTCTTATTTTCATCACAAGAGCGTATTACCGCATCTTTCATTTCTTCTTCGTTTAATTGATATAAAAAGCTATATCTAGCAATTAAATCCATAAATTCTTGATCAACAAAATATGTTTCTTTAATTACATCGTGAGCGCCAATAAGAATACTAAATCTAGCAAAATCAAATTTTTTATTATTAATGACAATACCATTATTTTTACCACTATAAATTGCTTGAGCAAGTTGAATATCTTCATATGGTTCAATATTGTATATTTCATCAAAAGTATGCGTAATTCTTTCAAATTTATTTACATCTAATTTTCTTATAGCATATTCACAATATATTTTTGCATATTCTTTTTCGCCTACTTGATATTCTAATAAAGTAGATAATTCTACATTATTAAAAAAGTCTATTCCATCTAGTGGCTTTTTCAGTAAATATATGTACAAATTATCATTATAATAAGTTTCTAATAAGCCAATTGCTTCAAGTTTATTTCTAATTTCAACAAAGCGATCAAGAGATCTCAAGTGCATCTGTCTAATTATTTTTTCATGTTGTAAAATTTCTGATTCATAATTACCATCTTCTACAAATGTGTATAAAGTTTGATAAAGTGATATTACTTTATCTCCTACTATTGGCATGTAGAGTTTTAAAACATTTTTTCTATCAGCATCGGTCAATTGACTAGAAATCATAATTTCAAAATCGCATAGATTAGAGATTGGGTATTTATTCTGCATAATTACTACCTTTACTCTTTAAAACCAATGTCTTGTCAAGTAGATTATAAATATCGATGATAACTTTTTTGCCTCTTGCAAAAGAAATTAAGTAGTGTGTATTTACTTTCATAGCAACACCTGTTTCATACATTGACATTTCTAATAGTGTTACTATTACTTCAACTTTTTTATTGGTGAAAAGCATTTCATGGTAGTGATTATCAACATGCATTAGCTTAAAACCAGCTCTTTTAAGTGTAGTTGAAATTTGATTTTGTGTGGTTAAAACATCACTCCCATAATAATGATTGCGTAATTGTTCATCACTATTTACATTGCTAGTTTCAAAACTATTCTTAAAATAATCACTTATAGCCATTTTATTCTTCCTTTCTTATTATTTCATTTACTTGTTCTATAGTATAACACAATTCTTTAGAATTATCAATGATATAGTCTGACTTTTGACATTTTTCTTCTTGTGTCATATGAGCATCGATTCTTTTTTTTGCTTCTTCCAAAGTTAAATTATTGCGATTCATTAGTCTATTTATTTGGACATCATCTGATGTTTTTACACAAATAATTTTTTGACATAAGCTATCAAAATGCGCTTCAAACATCAATGGAACACTTACAAATATTAAACCATGAGGAGCTTTAACTATTTCGTCTTCTAATACATCATAAACTATTGGATGAATTATTTTGTTTATAATTTGGCGATTATGTTCACTTTCATAGATAAATTGAGCTAATTTTTTGTCGTCTATTTCGTTATTGCTATTCAATATTTTCCTATCGAATTTGTTAATTAATGCTTTATAGATTAGTTTATTAGGTTTTTTTTCTTCCTTTACAATTTCATCAGCATCAAGCACTAAGTAACCTTTTTCTTTAAGATATGTTGTTACAGTAGTCTTACCGGTTGCGATTGAACCAGTAATACCAATCACTTTTTTATTCGGCAAAGTTTGACATCTAGGACAATAATAAGTTCCTCTACCGCCTACTTTTGTCTTTACTATAGGGGTTTTACAAATAGGGCAAGGCTCATTTTCTTTTGAATGAACTAGCAATTCTAATTGAAATAAACCCGTTACACCAAGACTACTTGTATAACTTCTTATTGTTGTACCTCCTGCTTGGATAGCTTTTGCAAGCACTATTCTAGATGATTCTAAGATACTTTCAGCATCTTTTATAGTAATTTCCTTGGTTAATGTAAATGGATTTAGCTTACTCATAAAGCAAACTTCATCAACATAAATGTTACCTAGGCCACAAATAATTTCTTGATCCAATAGAGCGGTTTTAATAAATATATTCTTTTTAGATAACTTATTCAATAGTTCTTGTTCAGTAAATGTTTCATCATTAGCCTCCTTGCCTAGCTTTGCAAGGGCAGGATATTTCATAATTTGGGTTTTATCAATGGTATTTAATAGTGCCATTCTGCCAAATTTTCTAGTATCATGATATCTAAAACTTATATTATTATCTAACGTAAAAACAATGTGCTCATGTTTTTCTTTTGGAGCATCTAGACTTTTGATAAAGAACTTACCCTCCATTCTAAGATGCGATATTAATGAACAATCATCAAAAATAAATATTAAATATTTACCATATCTGTCAATTTTCTTTATTGTTTTGCCTTTTAATGTTGAAATAAAATCTTCTTTAGTACAATTTTCTAGCATTCTTTCATAATATACTTTTACATCAGTTATTGTTTTATTCAAAATTTGTCTTTCTAATGTTCTTCTAACTGTTTCTACTTCTGGTAATTCAGGCATTTCTACCTCCTATTTCAAATCCCAAGTTTTTCCATATTCTACATCACAAGCAAGTTTAACACCAATTTGAACGGTATTTTCCATTGTTTCTTTGACAATTACTTTTACTGTTTCTAATTCTTCTTTTACAACGTCAACTATCAATTCATCGTGTACTTGCGCAACAATTTTACTTGCAAGTTTTGCTTCTTTCATTTTGTTATATACATTTATCATTGCAATCTTCATCACATCGGCAGCCGTACCTTGAATAGGTGCATTCATTGAAGCACGTTCTGAGAACTTACGTAATGCAGCATTAGAACTATTTATTTCAGGCATATAACGTCTACGATTATATACTGTAATTGTATATCCTAATTCTTTAGTTTTACTAACACATTCATCTAAATAGTTTTTAATTTCTGGGTATATTTCAAAATATTTCTTTATGAATGCGGCGGCTTCATATGGCATAATGTGAAGTTGTTCCGCTAATCCCCAATCACTTATTCCATATACAATACCAAAGTTTACCGCTTTTGCCATTCTTCTTTCTTCTTTAGTAACTTCATCAATATTTTTATTGAATACTTTTGAAGCTGTTGAAGCATGTAAATCAACATTATTATTGAAAGCATCTAACATATTACTACATTTTGATAATGTTGCTAAAATTCGAAGTTCTATTTGCGAATAATCGGCACTAACAAGCCATCCATCTTCATTACTTGGAACAAAGGCAGTCCTAATAATTCTTCCTTCTACGGTTCTAACAGGAATATTTTGGATATTTGGTTCAGTGGATGAAAGTCTTCCTGTTAATGTAAGTGCTTGTTTGAAAATGGTATGAACTTTCGGGTCTTCTTCAGAAGTTTCATCAAGTAAACCAACTACATAAGTAGAATATAATTTAGCATATTTACGGTAATCTAAAACTAAATTGGCAATTGGATGTACTTTTGCAAGTTCTTCAAGAACTTCAGCTGAAGTTGAATATCCTGTTTTAGTCTTTTTAGGCTTCCCAACTTTCATTTCTTCAAACAATACTACACCAAGCTGTTTTGGTGATGATACATTAAATTCATGACCTGCCAGGGCAAAGATTGACTCTTCTGCTTTTTTTATTTCATCTTGCAAATATGTTCCAATTTCATTTAAACGATTACGATTTACTTTAAAGCCTTGCATTTCAATATCACCAAGAATAGGTGCTAATGGCAATTCAACTTTATAATATAATTTAGTTTGATCATTTGTTTTAATTTTTTCTTCAATTATTTTGTGAGTAGCCAATAATAACTGACATTTATCAATGGCATACTTTGCATATACTTCCTCATTAGGCACATCATAAGTAGCCTTTTTGCCATATATTTCTTCATGGAAAACTATATTAGTTTCAATAAATTTTTCAAAAATGCTTTTAACATCCATATTGCCATAACTTGGATTTACTACATAAGCACCAAGAATCAAATCAAAAGCAAATTGTGAAATTTCTATGTTTTGATACTTTAACGAAACATAAGTCTTTTTACTGTCAATTGTTAAAATATTTTTATTAAGAGTTAAAGCTTTTTTTAATTTATCATCTTTTAAATATTCCGCTTTTAAGTAGTAACCATTATTTTCACTAGCAATAGCAATTCCTAAAATATTAGCACGATGATAATTGTCACCATCTAGTTCTACCTCAAGTGCCACTTCATTACTACATTCTAATACTTTAATAGTTTCTTCTAATTCATTGAAATGGTAATTAACAATGTTTTCTTGTTTTTCTTTTTTCTCAACTTGTTTGAAATTCATTTTTTTCAAAAAAGATTGAAATTCAAGTTCTTCAAAAAAGCTATGTAATTCATTAAGATTTGGTCCAGCATATTCTAAATCATCAAAGCTATATTCAATTGGAGCATTAGTTGCAATGGTTGCTAACATTTTTGTTCTTTTGGCTATTTCTGCTTCATTTTTAACTGTTTCTTGTAATTTCCCTTTTAGTTCATCGACATGAGAAATTATATTTTCAATTGTTTGGTAACTCTCCAATAGCTTAACTGCTGTTTTTGGCCCAACGCCACTTAAACCAGGTAGATTATCAGAACTATCACCTATCAGTGCTTTGTAATCAGTCATTTGAGAAGCACTAAACCCCATTAAACTTGCAAAATTGTCTTTATTATATTCTTCTAAATCACTAATGCCTTTCTTAGTTAAACAAACTTTAACATTGTCTCCTACTAATTGTAAAAGGTCTTTATCTCCAGAGATTATCATTACTTCATCAAAATAATCTTTGGCTTTTTTTGACATTGTACCTATGATGTCATCTGCTTCAAACTCATCGAGTTCTAATCGTTTGATACCTAAAATATCAATATACTTTTTTATATATGGTATTTGCATAGCAAATTCTTCAGGCATTGGTTTTCTTCCACCTTTGTAATCAGCATAAGCTTGGTGTCTAAAAGTTTTTTTGCCTTTATCAAATGCTACAAATATATGAGTAAGACCATCTATTGATAATATGCTATTCATCATATTAACAAAGCCATATACAGCATTAGTATACAATCCATTACTAGTATTCATTAGATTACCTGTATATGCGGTGGCATAATACGCTCTAAACATTATACTATTTCCGTCCAATAAAACAATTTTTCGCATACATTACTCCTATTTATTATTTTTTTGCTTATTTTTATTTTACCACATTTCAACAAAAAAATATAGAATATTAATACTTTTTTTAATAAATAATAATTATGAATTATCTGGGAGGTATTTTTATGAATAAATTTAAAATTAAACATTTTCTGCTTTTGATGGTTTTGTCACAAATTTTATTTACCACTAGCTTTACTAACTGTAACAATGATTCTTTTTTAAAAGAATTAAAAGAACATCCTAGTTTTGAAATGGAAAAGTATTCCTTATATTATATAGAATATCAAAATAACCATAATTTAATTTACACTCTTAATAAAGTTAACTATCCTAACTTTTATGAAAATAGCATTACTTCTCCTGCTTTTTATTTCAGTGATAAAACTGGTAATAGTTTCCCTTTTGTTAACAAAACATACTATTTATCTAAAGATTTTATACCCGACAATTTAGTATTGGTAGATTTACCAAAAATAAACAGAGTTAATCAACAAATGTTAATAGAACAAAACACATTAGAAAACTATCATAAGTTATATGAAGAACTGGTAAATCAAGGTTTAGAGTTAGTCATTTTTTCTGCGTACCGATCATACAATTATCAAATAGGTATTTTTCAAAATGCCAAAAATAAAAGTTATGTAGCACTGCCTGGTCATTCTGAACATCAAACTGGTTTTGCCCTAGATGTTTCAAGATTAGACATTGGATTAACTGAATATTTTGAAAACACTTATGAGTTTGAATATCTTATTAATAATGCTCATAAATATGGTTTTATACTGCGTTACCCTAAAGGAAAAGAAAATATTACCGGTTATAGTTATGAACCCTGGCATTTTCGCTTTGTTGGAAAAGAAATTGCCACCTTTATATATAATAATAATCTTACATTAGAAGAATATATTTATCAATATGTTGAATTAAATTAGCACTTTTTTTGACAATATTCATATTATATAATAAGGAAGGAGTTTTAGGATGTATCAAAATTATTTTTCTTATCAACAACAACCAACCCGTTTATGGCTACCTATACTTGCAGGAGCAGCAATCATTACTGCACCATTTTGGCTAGGTGGAAGAAATAATTGTTGTAATAATAACCAACCAAATTATATGATGTATCAACAACCAGTACCATACTCTTATCCACAGCCATATCCGTACCCGTACCCATACCCATATCCTTATCCTGTATCTTCAACAATCTAGTGTATTAAAAAAGCGTTTAATTAAACGCTTTTTTACTTTAATTTGTAATATAAATGATTATTTAAATAATTAGTTTTTATCCCTTTTTCTTTATCTATAACATCTTTCAAAGTATGGTAGTAACCTATTTTTAATTTATCATCAATTGCCTTATACCAATATATAGGTAAATTATTATAATCATTTAAATGATACTTCCAAAATCTATTTGTTAAATAACTGTTTAAATTTTTTCCTAAATATGTTTCTATTTCTTTAGTGGCACTATCACCAAAATAAATTGTTAAAATTTTTCTAATCTCATCTTCAATTATTTCAATGTCAACATATTCTTTGTTATTAATAACTAATTCATAATTATCTACATTATATCTATTAAAAACGACACCAACTACAAATGAGATTACTTCTTCAATAATTTCGGATGCACTTTTTTTAGAAATTGTTTTTAACTTTCTAGGTGGATTAAAGCCATAGATTTGGTTAAATATTAAATTTACTTCTTCTTCCAAATTCATTATTTCTTCATTTATATTTGCTAGATTGTCAATATAATCGTTTATTGCATTATTTAAGGTTGAATATTTTTTCTTAAATATGGGATGTTTACTAAAATTCCATGATGTTTCTTTTGTTTCATCTATATAATAAGCTAATTGAATCAACCTTTTAACCTTGGTATCAATTTCATCTTTTCTACTTTCATCAAAGACAAAAGGCAAACTAGCCACATTACCTATTTGAAAATTGACCGTTGGAGCAAGGATTGACAAATAGTAGAATGCAACATCACTAGAAAGGAATCCTAAGACATAGTTTATTTTATCTTTTTCGATAAATAAGGATGAACCAGATACATCAAAAACATAACCTTGTTCTTTGTATCTAACATTAAAACTATTGAAACCAAACAATGACCAAGTTATACCTTCTTTAAAATAAAAACTTTTAGATGGTAAATGATTACCTTGTCTATTTAAAATATCATATGATGCTTTATCAAATTTAATAATATCTTTACTACTTGCATACCACTTAGTTTGATCCCCACCTTTGTTATATGGAGCGTACAATTTACCCGAATTAATAAATTCATTAATATTGCTATAATTAAAGCCAATTTCTTCTTTTGAAACTTCATACCATTTTTTTAAAAACATCGCATTATTCCCAGTTGCCAGTCCTTGTCTTATTTCACTCACTTTTGATAGTTTTGGAGCCTTCAATAATAATTCATAAGCTGTTTCATCGATCCAGTAAATAAAAGGGCTATCTGGAACGTTTAAAAATTCTTTTTGATTAATATAGTAATAGTTATCTTGGTTGTTTAATTCAATTGCTTTTTGCCTTATATCATCGTATTCTGTTAATTTAATGAATAAAGTTGGTTTGTTAGGTAAAACATTTTGGATTACAAAACTACAAGCTAAAGCATTGTAAGCATTTAGGTTTTCAAAAGTATTTTTGCCAAGATGTATAAGTGAATTAATTTGGTATTTATTTAATATGTACTTTCTCAAACTTGCAAATGATTTAATAAACATCCATGTATGTAAAGTTATCATTGCTAGATAACCGCCAGCTTTTATCATCTTTAATAATCTTTCAATGAATGCAGCATATAATTCAGATTTACCCAATTTATATTCATCATTTAAATACTCACGCAACTCATCAGGTAACATTTTTCTTCCCATATATGGAGGATTAGTTAAAATTATGTCATATTTTAAATTTAACAATTGTGCTATTTTTAAGAAATAGTAGTATTTATCGTTAGTATTTATTTTTTGTTCTAAATAATCATAATCTAAATTGTCAGTTTTAATTAAACTACCTTTTAGCCCTGCTCCTTTAAACGCCTCTAACATGTCATTAATCTTAACATTAGTAGTATATTCTAAATCATCACTACTTTTTATTAGATAAAAATTAGGTAGAGTATAGTACTCTTTAGATAAAAATTCTGGATTGTATTGAAGAGCTTTTAAAACAAAAATGAATTTAGCCAGTTTAACTGCCATTTCATCAATATCAAAACCATACAAATGTTTATAAATATTGCTGATGGTGTTCTTTTCTATTCTTTGATACTTTTTACTGATTAATTCTTCAACTACAACTAATAAAATATTACCAGTACCTAAACATGGATCTAATATTTTATATTCTTTTGATAAATTATTACTAAGTACTGTGTTTTTAGCCATATACTCACTAACCATTTTAGGTGTAAATATTTGGGTTGTCGCAAAAATATTTTCTTCATTTACTTCAACATCAATATTTCGATTAGTCGATGTAAAAATAATAAAGCGCTCATAATCACGATAGTCTTCTTGGATTTGACCCAGTAATTCAATGTCAGTATCTTGATTAATTTCCTCTTTTAGTTTTTCAATTATTTTCGAATCATAAAAATCATTAGGATAATTATCAATTAATTCTTTCAAATCATCATTAAAGATTCCAGGCATCAGTCCATTTTGTAAATTGCAAAGATTAATTATTTCTTCTTTTTTATAATCATTTAAAATAAAAGGCTTAATTTGTTTAGCATTTAAGAATTCAAGCGTAATAATTCTTATAAACCATTTTTCAATTATTTCTTTTTTATTTATTTCTAAATGCAATTTATCATATATAGTGCTGGCTAATGTATTAGGATTTCTAACACTCATTTTTTCACCTCTTTCATTATATTATAAAAAAGAAAGAAAAAGGTCTATGACCTTTGACCTTTATTCTATTTCTTTAAAAGTAATAACAAGTTGTTTTGAAAAGCCTGAGAATTCAAGCGTAACTTGTAGTGACTTCCCATTGGTTGCAACGAATTTACCATATCCTTCTTCGTTATAGACTTCTAAAACATCAATGAAACCATCTTCTTTTATATCATTAACTATTTCTTCATATATCGCGCTACCGATATTGTTATATACTAAATTTAAACCATCCTCATTTTCATATCCAACAAGAAATTTACCATATTCTATTTCTCTTACATTTTTTAAATATGGATGATCACTTGGCCAACTAGAATAGTTATTTACTTTAATCAATTGATATGCTTCATAAGTGCTTATATCGGCAGTTTTAGTATAGCTTTTTACTTCAATAATTGATGTTCCTTCAACTGCCTTAACACATATTAAGTCATCCTCAACAACATAAAAGTTTTTTGAGTCTTTTTTGATTATTTCAACAGTGTAGTCCCCTAAAGTTTGATGTGGTGTTCTTGTATATGAATCATCAACAGTATTAAGATACCCAACCATTATAGTTCTTATCATATTTTGTATCTTGGTCTTATTGTTATTGCCTTCGCTGTCATATTGTTTTGTTTCATTTTTAGTATTTAAAGTATACCATTTTTGATCACTTTCTTGATATAAGTAGTAATCTTCATTTATATTATACAATAAGCCATTTTTACTATTAATGATAAAATATTCTGTAACTTTATCTTTATTAGTTATTGTAAAATTTATTGTATACTCTACAAAGTTTTTCATTATTTCATCGGCTTTTGAATGAGTATTAGTATTTTTATCATCCTTACAAGACTTTTTACATCCTGTAAATAACAGTAATGTTATTATTAAAATTAATATTAATTTTTTTCTCATACTATCTTATATTTCTTTGCCACATAGATGATATTTGTTTCATTGGTTCTGGTTCTATCATCGTATTTGTTTTATGTTTAGTTCCTCTAACAACTAGTTCATTAGAAATTACTTCACCCAATTTACAAATAAATGATTCTACTTTAGAATAATCAAAAGCTGCACAAGAGAAGATATCAAAATAAGCATGTTTTTTTTGGTAATCATAATGAATTGAAATATGACTTTGGGCAATTATAATTATTCCTGATAAGAAATTAGAATTTTCTACCTTATCTTTTATAACATATGGTCTAGTTATTGGATCCATATTTATTTGGTAAACAAATTCATCTAGGAAGTCGAAACATTCCTCCATAGTTAAATCTTTTTTCATTTTTATTTCTGCCAAATAGTGAGGTCCAAAATTATTGTTTGGATCAAATGGCAATTCAATTTCTTCAAATTTTCGTCGATCACTAGTTGAAACTGTACTTATATTAATATTAAAAGGTAAGAATTTTTGTAATAAACCAACTAATAATTCTGAATCAAAATCTTTTACTGAGAAAACATCAACAAAGTAGCACTCTCTTAAAGGAAAAGTATGAATTGTAATATGACCACCTTTTAACAATAAAAATGCACTAACGCCAATGTCTTCTTTTACACTTCCATAATAATATGGTATCAAATAAGGTGTAGCAATTGGATCAAGATTTAAATTATATGCTATCTTATTTAAAGTATCATTAATATAAACTAAGTTTTCTAAACTATGATTTTTACTTCCGTAACAATCTATCATTGTGTGTTTCATGTTTTTTCCCTCTTCTATTTTTTCAGAAATTTTTGATATATTATTTCATATATTAATTTTAAACCAAGCCATGATGTGATATCGTTACAATCAAGTTTTGGTGATATTTCAACTAAATCCATGGCTTTTATGTCTAGTTCTTTAAATGCTAATGTTAAAAATTCTCGCATTTGTAAAGGTGTTAAACCAAATGTTTCTGGAGTACCAGTACCAGGAGCATAACTTGGATCGATTGCGTCAATATCAAATGATAGATAGAAAACAGCATTACTATCATATCGATTTTTAATTTTTTCAACAACCTTTTGATAACCCAATTCTCTAAACATATCGGCAGTTATTACATTAAGCTCAGGATGTTCATGATAAAACTTTACTTCACCATCTTCATAGCTTCTAATTCCAACCATATTAATATCGCCTACTTGATATCCATTATCTAAAGCACGACGATTGGGACATGCATGACTCATATTGCTACCCATATATTCATCAAGAATATCCATATGCGCATCAATATGAATAATAACTGGATGTTTATCTAAATTATGGTATTTTTCATAAAACGCTTTTTCAAGGGGAACACTTATTGAATGATCGCCACCAAAGAATAAAACGAATTTATCTAATTTTAGCATTTCCTTTGCTTTTTCTTCTAATTCTTGGTAAAAGCTGGCAACACCATTTTTTGGTGAAACATCACAATAATCATAAATTTTAACATCTGATAATAAATGAAAATTTGCATCATAGCATGGAAGATAGCTTGATAATTCACGTAATCGTTTAGGAGCTTCACTAGTTCCACTTCCACAAGAACAGCTTAAATCATAACTTGCACTACCAAGTAAAATATCAGCTTCATTTATATTTTTTGTTAACATTTCTCTAAAATGGGGATATTTCATACTTAACTCCTGATTTCAAATATATATGCATATTATATCATAAATTATAAACATCGGTAAATAAATATGCTAATATAATAAAAACAAAAGTTGCTTTTCAGCAACTCTATTTTGATTTTCTTTTTCTATTTGATTTTCGATAATAATTATAGGGATAATATGGATTGTAATACCCTCCTGGATAATATGGTGGATACAAATATGAGTGTTGAGGTTTGGTGGAATGATTAATCGTAGGCTTTTTCTCTTCCGTTTCTTCTTTCTTGATGTCTACAGAATTTTGAACTGTATTCTCTTTTTCTTGAACATTATCTTTTATTGTATCTACATCAATTTTAGGATAGTATTCTTCAATAAAAGGCTCCGTATTATCTAATTCAATTTGTACCATTTCTGATATTTCTGGTAGCCTAATTTTAGTTCCCGGAATCAGATGATCCCAATCCTGAATGTGTTTGTTCATTTTAATTATTTCTTCAATATTCAAATGATATAAACTAGCAATTTTTTCGATTTTTTCATTCACTCTAACAATATGTGTATTCATCTATTCCTCCACATTAGTTCTCTGGTATAAAATCTTCATTTATCTCATTTTCCAAATTGTCTATTGGATCAATATTGTCATTGCAACTGTAGACATTTACCATCATTTTAGTTTCACCTATAATTTCTGCTAATGCATCAAACACTACTTCAACTTCAATAGCATTTTCTTTTATGCACGCATTAGTACAAGTTGGTTGTTGTAATATTCTTACAATGACATCTGTGTGATCAGTTGTTGCGTCACAAACAATATCTTTAACTTTGATTACTGTTTGATATTTAGTAGTCGTTCTTGCTATATCAGTTTTAGTGTTATTATCGTACGCATACCAAATATCGATTTCGAAACTACCCGTTAAATTAACTTGTTTTTGATCTTGTACAGCTTCAAATTCATGATTAATTACCCAACAACCAAGTACACTATATGGTTGTTGTTCTAGTGGTATAGTTTCACAAACTTTAATATTTTTGCGTCCTTTGGCAAGTACGGCCCTAGTAACAATTTCGCGAACTTCACTCATTTTCAATCCCTCCTCAATACAATATATTCAAAAGGTGTTATTATTGTGACATAAATGATATTTTTATCCTAAGAGTTTCAATTTATTATATTCCTTAATTTAGTAATTATTACTAAAAAAATAGTTGATAATTTTACTTATCAACTATTTTTTGCTTATTTCTTTACGAATTTTCCATATAGTACAATATTATGATAAATACCTTTTTCTAATCTTTCAATTTTTTCACCCTCAAAATCAGGATTATCATACCAGCCTAAAAATTCATAACCATTAATTTCAATGTTTTTAACTAAATCCATTCCTTTTTCCCAATCATAAATATAAGTAAAGGTAATATCAGTATTAGATATTATATAAGGAATGCGATCATAGAACTCAGGAACATGACCTTTGGTAATAAAATAATGAGGTAAGGTATCTTTTTCAAAATAGAAGAATTTTGCGGTATCGACAAGTGATGCCCAAGCACTAGCTAAAAAGTCGCTTCCTACACCTTGTGGATCATCACTTCCACCAGTATATCCTTCATCTAATCGCCACCAATAAAAGAAATCTTGAATAAAGTAAACAAATTCAACAAATTTATTATTTTCTAAGCAATAGCCTATAAATCCGTCTTCCGCTTTTTGGTCTTCAATTTTTCCCCCTGTGTCTATTTTTAAATAGTATTTTCCTGCAAGGTTTCCTATATCAGCCATACCAGCGCCACCGCCATTCCAAGTACTAGCAACTTTTAAGAAATCATCTACGTTATTTACTCCTCTACTACTTAAATATCCACCTTCATCACGAACGTTTACGATATAGTTATAAAATTCTGTGAAGTATGCTCTAAACAAATGTTCCTTATCTAAACAAAGTCCCTCTGGTAAAATGTAATCAACTGAATAAGAACGTTTTTTCCAGATAGCATTAATTGTGATATCTTCCTCATAACTAATTGGTACTCTAGTATAGCCTGAGGTTGCATTACTTCTTTCGTTCCATCCCATAAAGACATAACCTTTTTTAGATGGCGTTGGTAATATTTCTTCAATGCCAGGATGATAATATTGGATTGCTTCATCAGGCAGAGTTCCACCGTCTAGAACATAAGTAATTTTATATACTTTTTCCCATTTTGCATATAAAACATAATCTTCTTTACTTCCTTTGGTAATTGAGGTTATAGTATCGCCTTCGAAGTTTTCATTTAAATACCAACCTTTAAATTCGTAGCCTTCTTTTACTGGAATCGGTAAAGTGAATTCATCAAATACTGTATATTCTTCTTTTATATTTCCAGTAAATTCGCCACCATCAGTTTCATATTGAATGTAATAATAAACATCAGTCCATTTAGCTACTAAATTATAATTCTTTAACTCTAATTCAGATACTTTTTGTCCGTTTTCATACCACCCCGCAAAAATATAATCTTTTTTGGTCGGTGTAGGTAATTGAATGTTCTCAACATTTTCAATATTAAATGATTTTACAGGTTCTATTGTTAATTCGCCACCATCTAAATCATAATTAATGGTGTAAGTACACATTTCCCATTTTGCCACTAATGTATAATCACGTTTGGCATTAGTATCAAGTGTATTTATTAATACATCATTTTCATACCATCCTAAAAAAGTGTAGCCTTTTTTGGTTGGTGTAGGAAGTTTTATTTCTTGACCTACTTTATATGATAAACTTTCTACTGATGTTCCATCACCTAGATTATAGTTAATTTTATATTCTTTTTGGCAACTAGCAAGAAAAAATAATCCTATTATAAATATTAAAACAATAATTTTTACAACTCGCTTCTTTTGTCTCATATTTCCTCCGTAAAAAAACTTCTATGCATATTATATCACACATAGAAGTTTTAGTTATTCATTTTGTTTTTTTATATTATCTCGCCTAATAAATGCCATGAAAAAGCTTTAACAATTCTAACATTTACTAAATCGCCAACCTTATAACTATTGTTTTCATCGTTAGCAAAATTAACTAGCATATTATGTTTTGTATAGCCTGTTAGCATATTAGGATTGTTTTTACTTGGTCCTTCGACTAGCACTTCAACTATTTGATTTTCAAATCTTTCATGACCTTTTAATGAGTATTCATTAATAACTTCATTCAAGCGATTAAGTCTATCATGTTTTTCATCTTCAGTAAGTTGATTAGGATAAGTTGCGGCAGGAGTACCTTCACGTGGCGAATAGATAAAAGTAAACGCTCCATCATATTCTACTTCTTTAACAAGGCTCAAAGTATCTTGAAATTGTTCTTCAGTTTCACCAGGGAAAGCAACGATAATATCAGTAGTAATACTTATTCCTGGAACAGCTTTCTTTAATTTATTTACCTTTTCTAAATACTCTTCTCTTGTATATTTTCGGTTCATTCTCTTAAGCACTTCATTATTTCCTGATTGAACAGGTAAATGCAAGTGGGGCATGATATTTCCACCTAGAGCCATTGCTTCTATTGTATCATCATCTAAATCTCTAGGATGAGAGGTTGTATATCTTATTCTTTTTATTGAAGTTTTGTTAAGATCTCTTAGTAAATCTGCAAAGGTATATTTACGATCCTTGAAATCTTTCCCATAAGCATTAACATTTTGTCCAAGTAATGTGACTTCAACATAACCGTCTTTGGCAGCTTGTTCAACTTCCGCAATTATTGCCTCAGGTAATCTAGAGCGTTCTTTACCTCTTGTATACGGAACTATACAATATGTGCAGAATTCATCACAACCATACATAATGTTAACCCATGCTTTTTTAGGATGATCTCTTACAATTGGTAAGTTTTCATATATATCACCCTCAACCGAAAGAACTTCAATTACTTTCTTTTGTTCATTTATAACATCATATAAATACTCAGGTAAACTAGCAATATTATGAGTTCCAAAAACAATATTAACTTGTGGACATTTTTTCTTTATTGTTTTGATTGTTTTTTCTTCTTGAGGCATGCAGCCACAAACCCCAATTATCATATCTGGCTTTTTCTTTTTGAACTTTTGGAATCTACCAAGTTCCCCAAATACTCTTTCTTCAGCGTTTTCTCTAATTGCACATGTATTAAATAATACGAAATCAGCCTCTAATTCATTTTCAGTTTTTTCAAAACCCATCAATTCTAGCATTCCCGCAATTTTTTCACTATCTGCTAGATTACCTTGACATCCATATGTTTTTAACATATATTTCTTTGTTACACCAAGATTTAAGTATTTGGGATCAAGATTAAAAATATTTATATTTAATTCTTCACCACGTCTTTTTCTTGCTTCTTTTAGTGATGGTTCATTCATTTTTACATATTTTTCTTCGTTAGTCTGAATTTGTTTCTTCATATATTTCTCTTTCTAAATGACTTTTTTATCAGTATTATATAGTTTTTGATATTCAATGTTAGTCATACCATATACTAACTTATCAAAGATTTTACCATCATATCTAATATAACCATTTCTAGCTACACCCTCTTTGATAAATCCTAGTTTTTCACATACTCTTTGTGATTGATAATTATCTAAAAATGTACCTACTTCAATGCGTTTTAAATCAAGATAATCAAAACCGAATGATATTACTTCTTTTGCGGCCTCAGTTGCGTAGCCATTTCCCCAATAGCTTGGATTTAATGAATAACCAAGTTCTGCTTTAAAATGATAGTAATGATTATATAATTCAATTGTACCTATCATTTTTTGATTACTTTTAAGGACAATTGCCCAAGCACCTAATTCATATGGAGTTTTAATTGTCGACATAATTTTTATTACATTTATTGTATCGCTAAGCGATGTATGCGGTGGCCATCCAGCCATTGGACCTACCAATGGTGTTTTAGCATATTCATACATGTCATCAGCATCAAGGACTGATAAAGGTCTAATCATCAACCTTTCAGTATAAAGTGTTGGTAATTTCATTTTTACCTCCTAAAGTAGTAAAAAGTTGGCATTGCCAACTTATTTACGAGATTCTACAATTAATTTAATTGCTGTACGTTCTTCGCCATCAATCATAATATCGCTAAAAGCCGGAATGCATATTAAATCTTTTCCAGTAGGTGCAACATATCCTCTTGCAATTGCAATTGCTTTAATAGCTTGATTCAAAGAGCCTGCGCCAACAGCCTGAATTTCAACTGTTTGTTTCTCCCTAAAGGCATTTGCTAATGCCCCTGCAACTGAATTTGGTTTTGATTTTGATGAAACTTTTAATACTTCCATAGTTATTTCCCCCCTAGTAAATGTATTTGCATTTAATTGTATTCATCACTTACTAATTATATGCATTACTATTTTACCACATTAACTATCTCGAAATTTGTCGTTTTATGCGTTAATTCATTAATTTCTACGATTAATCCATTTAATTGCTTTGGGCCTGTTTCCATAGGTATATGTCTAACTGGCATTCCTGTTAAAAATCTTTTAATAATTGGTGTAGGGTTTACGCCAATTATACCGTCAAGCGGTCCTGTCATTCCTAAATCAGTCATATACATTGTTCCTTTTGGAAGAATTCTAGCATCATTAGTTTGAACATGAGTGTGGGTACCAACAACAATGTTTATACGGCCATCAAAATAGTTTGCGAAAGCTATTTTTTCACTTGTTGCTTCACCATGAAAATCACAGATGTAAATATCACTGTTTGTGCTATTTAGAAGTTCTTCAGTCTTTTTAAAAGGACAATCAAGTGGAGTGCTCATAAAGGTTCTACCCATAACTTGGAATACCGTTACAGTTAATTGGTTATACTTAAGTGTTACATAACCTTTACCAGGTACACCACTAGGCATATTAAGTGGTCTAATTAAATTTTTAGCATCATCTATAAAATTAAAAACATCATGATTAGCAAAGCTATGATTACCCAGGGTTACAATATTTACATGATTATCTAAAAGAAATTTGTAATAATTATTAGTTATACCATTACCATGAGCAATGTTTTCACCATTTGCCACAATAAATTGTATCCCTTTTTTTGTTCTAATTTCTTCAAGATTTTCTTTAATCATCTCTCGACCCATTGTACCAAATATATCGCCAATTAATAAAATTTTCATTAAGTTTTTTTCTCTTTCTAACGAGCTACTTCTTGAACTCGAGTTTCTCTAATTACTGTTACTTTAATAGTACCAGGATAATTCATTGTAGATTCAATCTTATTTTTAATATCACGCGCTAATTTAAATGCTTCTGCGTCAGTAATTTCTTCAGGTTTAACAATGATTCTAACTTCACGACCTGCTTGTAAAGCATATGTTTTATCAACACCCTTGAATTCTTTTGATAAATCTTCAAGTTGTTGTAAACGTTTAATGTAGTTATCTAATGATTCGCTTCTTGCGCCAGGTCTTGCGGCAGATAATGTATCAGCTGCTGCAACCAATTCAGAAATTACATTGTTTGGTTCAACATCGCCATGGTGTGATGCTATAGCATTGATAACGGTAGGATTTTCTCTAAATTTTGTAGCAATTTCAACACCAATATCAACATGGCTTCCTTCTTGCTCATGATCAGTTGATTTACCAATATCGTGTAATAATCCAGCACGTCTTGCCATTATTTCATCTTCACCAATTTCAACAGCAAGTTTTCCAGCAAGGAATGCAACTTCTTTTGAGTGAGCTAGTGCATTTTGGCCATAACTTGTTCTAAAGCGTAAGCGACCAATTAACTTGATTAATTCTGGATGAATTTTACCAATTCCAGTTTCAAATACAGCCTTTTCGCCCTCTTCTCTAATTTCATTTTCTAATTCTTTTGTACATTTACTATATACTTCTTCAATTCTAGGTGGTTGAATTCTACCGTCACTAACTAAGATTTCCAAAGTACGTCTTGCAATTTCTCTTCTTATTGGGTCGAAGCAAGAAATAACAACTGAATCTGGAGTATCATCGATAATTAAATCTACACCTGTTACAGCTTCAATTGCTCTAATATTTCTACCTTCACGGCCAATAATACGACCTTTCATTTCATCATTTGGAAGAGCTACAACTGAAACAGTTTTTTCTTGGACAGTTTCATTAGCATATTGATGTATCGCATTTGCTAAAATCATTTGTGATTTATGAGTTGCCTCAGATTTTGCTTTTTCAGTTTCATCTTTTACATATATAGCCATTTCCATAGCCATATCTTCTTCTAACTTTTTGAAAACTATTTCACGTGCTTGTTCTTGATTTAAGCCCGCAATTTCCATTAATTTTTGTTCTTGTTCGCTGATTAATTCTTCAACTCTATTGTTACGCTTTTCTATATCAGCTAAACGTTGTTCCAATTTATTCTCTTTAGTTACTAAGCTGCTCTCACGTTTATCTAGATTGTCAGAACGATTTTCTAAACTTGTTTCGCGACGTTCTAGTTTTCTTGCTACTTCTTGAAGTTCTGCTTTTTTTGAAGCAAATTCTTTATTAAATGCCTCTTTAGACTTTTCAAGTTCTTCTTTACCTTCTCTAAGTAATTCCTTTTTTTGAGCTTGTCCTTCTTTTTCAGCATCATCTATAATTTTTGAAGCATCTTTACCTAATTTTTCATATTTATCTTCAACTTTTTGTTTTCCACGATTGTAGAAATACTTTGAAAATAGTATTCCTATAAAAATTAGTACAATAGCAATAGCGAGAGAAATACCAATAGCACTACCGAGAGAAACCTCTTTCGATAAAATATCCATAATTATTCTCCTTTTATTTTTTTATATGTAATGTAATTATATATAAATGCGCAATACCGCACAATAATTTCTTACTTGTATATTATATCAAAAAATACCATTTTTGTCAAATAGATGGTCATATCTTATATAGATATATTTTATTATGAACAATGCTTTTCATGCATTATAATTTTTATATTGTGATATAATTTAAATTGGTGATAGTATGGCAATTAATTATCCAAATAAAATGAATAAAGATGCTTCAAAAATTATAACCAAAGTTAAACGCAACGATAAGAAAGCTAACTTAGGTAGTGATTTTGAAACTAAACTTAATGATTCAAATATCTACTATTTAAATAAAGGGATTGCGGCAATATATAAAAAACCAACTCCTGTTCAAATCGTTAAAGTAGATTACCCTTCTCGTAATAAAGCTAGAATTGTTGAAGCATATTACAAGACTCCTTCTACAACCGATTATAATGGTATTTATAGAGGATACTACATAGATTTTGAAGCAAAGTGTTGTCATTCAACAAGTTTTTCTTTTGCTCACATATTCAAGCATCAAATTGAACATTTGGCTAATGTTGATCGTTTAGGAGGTATTGCTTTTTTAATTATAGAATTTCCTATTAGAAAAGAAGTATATATTTTACCTATTGATGCCCTAATGAAAAAATATACTAATTCTTTGAATGGTGGTAGAAAAAGTATTAGTATTGAAGAATTTAAAAATGAAGGTTATTTAATTAAAGAAGGATATTTACCTCCAATACCATACCTTACGTACGTTGATGAATTAATTGCAACTAAATATAAAAAATAAAACTAATCATATCAATAATATGATTAGTTTTTGTTTTTTACATTATATTTTTATTTTGTACCAAAAATACGATCGCCACAATCACCAAGTCCTGGTACAATGTAACCATTTTCGTTTAATTTTTCATCTTTTGCAGCAAGATAAATATCTACATCAGGGTGATGTTTTTGCAAATTTTCAATACCTTCATTTACACCAACGATTCCAATGTAAATTATTTTTTTAGCTCCACGAGATTTTAATATATCAATAGCTGCAACTGCACTTCCACCAGTAGCAAGCATTGGATCAACTAAGAAAACTGTTGCTTCTTTTAGAGTAGGTGGAAATTTTGCATAATATAGTTGTGGTTCTAATGTTTCTTCATTTCTGAATAAACCAATATGACCAACTTTAGCAGTAGGAATTAAACTTTGTATTCCGTCTACCATTCCAAGACCGGCTCTTAAGATTGGTACAATTACAACTTCACAATCAAGTGTATATGTTTTTGCCACAGCAATAGGAGTTTTAGTGTAAACTTCTTTTACTGGTAAATCTCTCGTTACTTCAAATGCCATCAAATTAGCTATTTCACTAACTGATTGTCTAAAATCTTTTGTGTTTGTTTTTTCATCTCTAATTATTGTTAATTTGTGATGAATAAGCGGATGATTAAAAATTGTTACTTTTGACATGATGATTTCTTCCTTTCTTTTTTTTATAAAAAACTATGGGGTATACCCATAGTCTTTATCCTAACATTTTTTCACGAACTTTTTGTTCGATTTCACTAGTAAGTTCTGGGTTTTGTTTCAATAATTCTTTTACATTCTCGCGTCCTTGTCCTAAGCGGTCACCATTATATGAAAACCAAGCACCAGATTTTTCAACTATATCTAAATTAGTTGCTAAATCCAAAACTTCACCTTCATGTGAAATTCCCTTACCATATATTAAATCAACTTCAGCTGTTTTAAAAGGAGGAGCTACTTTGTTTTTCACAACTTTTACTCTAGTTAAGTTACCAATTGCATCAGAACCTTGTTTAATTTGATCTACTCTTCTTACATCTAAACGAATAGTTGCATAGAATTTAAGAGCACGACCACCTGATGTTGTTTCAGGACTACCAAACAATACGCCAACTTTTTCACGAATTTGGTTGATGAAAATAGCAACTGTTTTACTCTTATTGATAATACCTGCTAACTTACGCATTGCTTGACTCATTAGTCTAGCTTGTAAGCCAACATGACTATCACCCATATCTCCTTCAATTTCAGCTTTTGGAACTAAAGCTGCAACTGAGTCTATAACTATTATATCTACAGCATTACTTCTAACTAAAGCCTCTACAATTTCTAAGGCTTGTTCACCATTATCTGGTTGTGATAAAATTAAATTATCTGTGTCTACCCCAAGAGCTTTGGCATACACAGGATCGAGGGCGTGTTCTGCATCAATAAATGCCGCATATCCACCTTTTTTCTGTGCTTCTGCAATCGCATGTAATGCAAAAGTTGTTTTACCACTTGATTCAGGTCCATATATTTCAATTATTCTTCCTTTAGGGTAACCACCAACTCCAAGTGCAATATCTAATGTGATAGAACCAGTTGGTATAACTTCTACTTTTTCTAAATTAGCATCACCCAATTTCATAATTGAGCCTTTACCATAAGTCTTTTCAATTGACTTCAAGGCATCAGCTAATGCTTTTTCTTTAACAGAATCTTTTGATGGTTCAATATCTTCTATTTTTAGTTGTTTTGCTTTATCAGCCATAAGAACCTCCTATTTTAATTTCTTCTCTTTTTTATCTTTAATATCTTTAAAGATATCTAGGTTTTTAACTAAATATTCATATCCGCTAAATATTGTAATTGCTAATGTTGCAACTAATAGTACCTTGCCAACGATTACAAACCATAATTGTAATTCGTTTACGCCGTCACCATTAAGGGTTACAGCCCCTCCTGCAAGTAAGAACAATATCGTAATAAATTGTAAAGTTGTTTTTACCTTTCCAAATTTATTAGCAGCTATAACTTTTCCTTGCCCTGCCGCAAGTAATCTAATTCCTGTTACCATAAATTCTCTAGCTAGAATAATTATTACCATCCACCATTCTAATAATGATGATGTACCTTTCATAGCAGCTGGTAAAGGAAGTGCGTTAGCTACAGCCATCGTTGCTTGATTAATAGCATTTTGTTGTAATAAAATAATAAATCCTGTGCAAGTTAGCAATTTATCAGCAAGTGGATCAAGAAACTTTCCTAAGTTAGTTACTAAATTGTATTTTCTTGCAATATGACCATCTAGAAAATCAGTAAGAGCCCCTATAAATATTAATAATAGTACTACAAAATTGGCAACTGATAAATTTGGAAATATAAATGAATTCATTCGCCAATTTGATATTGAGTAAACTATCATAATTACGGGAATTAAAAATATACGAAAAATTGTTAATTTGTTAGGTAAGTTCACTATTACACCTTCTTTTGGTAACATTATACCATAAAATCCTTTTTCATGCAAGTTTAAAAGCCCCTAATTAATTGCGAGTTTTTTGCAATTTTTGTCAACTTTTGTTTAATATTAAAACGTGAGTATATTTTTGTATACTCACGCTTTATTTTAATTATCAACAATACCTTGATTATATAATTTAGTATAAAATCCATTTTTCTTGATTAATTCTTGGTGATTACCAACCTCAACAATATTACCTTTATTCATAACAATTATTAAATCAGCACCTTGAATAGTTGAAAGCCTATGAGCTATTACAAAACTTGTTCTTCCATCCATTATATAATTAAATGCTTCAACAATTTTTTGTTCAGTAAGAGTATCTATTGAAGAAGTTGCTTCATCCAGAATAACAACATCTGGAACAGTCATCATCAATCTTGCAATGGTAATAAGTTGTTTTTCGCCTTGTGATAAACCACTTGTTGCACTAATAACGGTGTCATATCCATTAGGGAGACGTTTAATAAAGCTATGAGCATGAGCTAACTTAGCTGCTTCAATGACTTCTTCAAGCGTTGCTTCTGGTTTTGCGTAGGCAATATTTTCACGGACAGTTCCTCTAAATATCCATGTATCTTGTAATACTAAACCGTATGCTTTTCTCAAACTATTTTTCTTAATGTCCAAAGTATTTACGTCATCAATATAAATTCCACCAGATACTGGATCATAATATCTTAATAATAAGTTTATCATTGTTGTTTTACCACAACCTGTAGGACCAACAATTGCTACTTTCTGACCTTGTTTTATTGTAAGATTAAAATCTGTTATTAACTGCTGTTCTTTTACATATGAGAATTCAACATGTCTAAATTCAACTTTATCAATTGGTAGTACTATTTCATTAGTACCTTCATCTACCTCATTTGGTTCTTCTAATAGAGTCACTACTCTCTTAAAGGAAGCAAATGCGGATTGTACTTCACTAATTACTCCTGAAATTTCATTAAAGGGTTTGGTATATTGGTTTGCATATGACAAGAATGAAGACAATTGACCAATTTGAAAGCCTACGGGATTAATGATTACAAAAATTGCGCCAACAATTCCAACTAAAGCATACACCAATCCATTAACAAATCTAGTACTTGGATTAGTTGTTGATGAAACAAACTGAGCATTAACACCAACATTATATAAATCTTGATTTACATTCTTAAACTCATCGATTGCTCTATCTTCATAGCACATACTCTTTACATTCTTTTGATTGGTTACCATTTCTAAAACATAACCGCTTAAGATTCCTTTTACTTTGGCTTGTTTTGTAAAATATGTATGACTTTTTTTAGAAATGAATGCCGCAACAAATAGTGATAATGGGGTAACTCCAACTACAATTAAAGCAATTTGCCATTTAATGTAAAACATAAAACCAAGAGTAGCTATTATCATAATTATGCCGCGATATAATTGTTTAAACCCTTGTAATAAACCATTAGAAACTTGTTCAATATCAGATATTAATAAACTTACTAAATCACCTTGTCTTTTATTATCGATATATGAAAGTGGTAAATACGTTAATTTATTAAAAGTTTCTTTTCTAAGATCCAGAATGAAACCTTCTGAAACAATTGACATTAAGTATTCATATAAATAACCGAATAAATTAGAAACTACTATACAAATTGCAATATATCCTAAAATAGGTTTAATCGCTTCAAAATCTACATCATTTACACCAACAATAAGATCAACTGCTTCACCAATTAAAATTGGGATGGCTAGTGTAGTCATTACATTAATTATTGCTAAAACAAGAATAACAATTATTAAAAATGTATATTTGTTTAATCTTTTGAATAATTTCTTAAGCATTTTGTTCACCTCGATTTTCTTGTGATGCACAAATAGCTTGATATATTGGACAATTCTCTAGTAATTGATGATGAGTTCCAATACCTTGAATTTTTCCATCATCTAAAACGATTATTTCGTCTGCATCTTTAATACTACTTGCTCTTTGAGAAATAATAATAGATGTCATATTTTTTGAGTATTCTTTGATAGCCTTTCTTACTTTAGCATCAGTAATATAATCAAGAGCACTAGTTGAATCATCAAGTATTAATAATTTAGGTTGTTTTACTAATGCAATTGCAATGTTTAATCTTTGTTTTTGACCACCTGAAAAATTTCTACCATTTTCTTCAACTTCCGCATCCAATCCGCCTTTATCATTAACAAAATCGATAGCTTCTGATGTTTTTAATGCGGCAAGCATTTCTTCTTCACTAGCTTTAGGATTTGCCATTAATAAATTAGAACGAATAGTTCCTTTAAATAAAATAGCTTTTTGATGAACCATACCAATTGATTTTCGTAATGATTCTTGGCTATATTCTTTTAAATCTTTACCATTTAATTCGACAGTTCCTTCTGTAGGATCATAGAATCGTTCTATTAATTGAACAATTGTACTTTTACCAGAACCAGTACTACCAATTATTCCGACTGTTGAATGATTCTTAATTATAAAATTGAGATTTTCTAAAGCAGGTTTGGTTAAATCACCATAGGCAAACGTAACATTGTCAAATTTTATTACATCTTCTTCACTAAATTCTGCATTCAATTCACCATCTTTTATTGATGTTTCAAGTGCAAGTAATTTATCACAACGTTTTAATGAAGCAAATGCTTTTGTAAAAATTACTACTAAATTACTAACTACTATTAACGCTAATAATATTTGATTCATATAGTTAACTAGGGCAATTACTTCGCCTTGAGTTAATTCACCTATTGAAACAAGTTTACCACCAAAATATAAAATTGCAATAATTGCAAAGTTAGTCACTATTGATGTTAGAGGATTTAATAGTGAAGATATACGTGCTATTGAAATTGCTTCTTTTTGATATTCGTTTGCATATATTGCAAAACGTTTTTCTTCTTTATCTTGCATTGCAAAGCCACGTACTTCTCTTGAACCTTTCAAATTTTCACTCGTAACAACGCTTAAATCATCTAGTTTATTTTGAACTTTAGTATATTTTACTGAACTAGTTTTTATAATTACATACAAAATTATTGAGATAAGAACTATTAAAGCAAGAAAAATAAAACCTACCTTATAGTTAATTATAAACGATGCTACTAAACTACCTATTACTAAAAAAGGAGCTCTTACAACTAATCTTATTAACATTGCTACTGCAAGTTGTAATTGGTTAACATCATTTGTCATTATGTTTATCAAAGCATCACTACCAACTGAATCTAATTCTTTAGGTGATAATTTATTTATTTTAGTAAATATTGCATTTCTTAAATCAGTTCCATAACCTTGAGATGCTCTAGAAGCATTAAACTGACATACTAAAGAACTACCTAATCCTAAGATTCCTAATATAATTATAATAGCACCAACTTTATACACATATATCTTATCACTATTTTTAATACCTATATCAATTATTCTAGCCATTAAAATAGGAACTATTAACTCAAATATTGCTTCAATGAGTTTGAAAATTGGTCCAACTATTAAACGCTTTTTAAAGGGGTTTAAATATTTTGTACAACTATCTTTTTTCATATGTTACACCTTTCTTCTGATATATTATACCATTTATAGGCATTTTATTTATGTTTTTGCACCTTATAAAAACACTTACAGCGATTTACCATAAGTGTCTTTTTACTATTAATTATTTCTACCGGTTGCATTGTCCAAATCATTTTTAATTTCTAGCACAATATTATGCAAATATTCACTAAAAGTTGATGACTCTTCATAAAATCTTTTTAAATATTTACTTTTGGTTTCTTCATCACTATTATTTAATTCATTATATTTAAAATACTGATGTACTAATTGATTTCTTTTAGAAAGAATGGTTTCTAGGTAATCTAAATCGTCACTTGAAATAAAATCATATTTTCGAACAATTCCCATAAGTTGTCCAAAAGTCATATTTTGCATTTCCTTTGCTAGATGTACAGTATCATTCTCAACATTTTGAAATAAGGCTGGTGATACTGTTTTATATTTTTCAAATAAAGATAATAAGCGATTAAACCTAATTCCTTGTATCAAATCATATTCAATATTTTGAACATTTTCAATTATTTTTCCGATTAGAATATAGTCTTCGTTTTTCATTTTTTCCTCTAATATAACGATTTTATACGACTCTTATAATGTTCATAAAGTTTTTTGTTGTGTTCGTCACCACCAGGAGTGTTAGCACTTTTATAAATTGGTGGTTCTTGATGATGTTCTTTATATAATTTTATTACTTCTAATACAATGCTTTGGGCTATATAACTACCTATTATGCTTGATACAGCTCCAGTTAAGTTATTATCTATTTCTAATACTCCATCACCAATCGGAACATGATTATCAATGACTACATCGGCACATTGATATAATTTTTTACCATCAACTGTTCTAGTTTTTGATTTAGAAGATGCTTCAAGACTAGTTACCACAATAACGGGATGATTATTTTCTTTAGCTTGTTGGGCCATTTCAACTGGGACACTGTTAATTCCTGAGTTTGAAACAATGATAAATGGTTCGCCATCTTTTTTATCAACCGCATCAAAGATTACTTTGGCCAAACCTGATAAACGTTCTAATTTTGTACTTCTAATTGCCCCCTCATGTTGCATTAAAGCCGGTACTAAAACGGGATCTACATTTACAAGTCCACCAGAACGATAAAACATTTCTTCCGCAAACATATGCGAATGTCCTGTTGCGAAAACATGAACAACACCATCTTTAATAAAACTATTATATAGAATGCTTGCGGCAAGCTTTATTTTGTTGTTTTCCGCCTCTTCAACCAAATTTATTAATTTAATAACTTGTTCATTAAATTCTTTCATTTTTTATCACCTTTTTCATTTTATCATATTATTTTGATATTTTCAACATAATGGAAACGATTACTTAATCTATTTATTTGTTTAATAATGCATTTTATGATACAATGACACCTAGTATATACCAGTTAGTTGCCCCCTTGGCAATATGGCAATTACATTTATGATGTCGAGTAAAAATATTTTATTATTTTTATGAAACCTTTTCTTATTTATATATAATTTATTTTTACTTTAATATGCTGCTAATGAGGGCTTTTGCCCTCATTTTTTATTGGTTTATACAAAAAATAAAAAAGGAGAAAGAAATGTCACAAAACAAAAAATTAATTTTAGATGCCAAAGATAGGCCATCTACAGGTAAATGGATTGCATTAAGTTTTCAACATGTTTTCGCAATGTTTAGTGCAACTGTTTTAGTTCCAATGTTAACAGGTTTACCAATTTCAGTAGCTCTTTTCGCTTCTGGTGTTGGCACACTAATTTACATCTTATGTACACATGCCAAAGTCCCAATTTACCTTGGTTCAAGCTTTGCTTATATCAGTTATATCCAAGCAGCTACATCTTCCCTTGGCACAGGATCAATTGCTTCTGCTTTAACAGGTATTGTTGTTGCGGGAATAATATATGTAATTGTTGCGATTATAATTTCCTTTGCAAAAGTCAACTGGTTGAAAAAATTGTTACCACCAATTGTAGTTGGACCAACAATTATGGTTATAGGCCTTGGACTTGCGACAAATGCTGTACAACAAGCCGGCTTTTATTTCAATGGTCAAGCATATGATTGGCGTAATATTGTTATTGCCGTGATAACAATGGCTGTTATTTCCGTAGTAACATTACGTGCCAAAGGATTTCTAAAAATTGTACCTTTCTTAATCGGTATTGTCGTTGGCTATATTGCAAGTATTTTAATCGGTCTAATTCCTAACGGCGAAGCTGGATCTATAATTAATTTTGAACCCTTAAAAGAAGTTCTTAGCAACCCTTCACAATGGTTTAAAATACCAGAATTTACATTCCTTGGTTGGAAAGATGCTGATTTAGGTGCTGGCATTTCTATGGTAAAAATAAATTTCAGCGCTGCGATTGCGGTAATTCCACTTGCCTTTGTTACTATTTGTGAACATATCGGTGACCATGAAGTTCTAGGTAGTATTACTGGTAAAGATTATCTTGAAGATCCTGGACTACATCGTACATTACTAGGTGATGGTATAGCTACAGCCTTTGCTGGTTTAATTGGTGGTCCTGCTAATACATCTTATGGTGAAAATACTTCTGTAGTAGGCATGACAAAAATTGGATCAGTGTGGGTTACTGGTGGTGCAGCCGTTATTGCAATCTTGTTATCATTCTGTAATATATTCACAACCCTTATTGCTTCAATCCCTGGAGCTGTAATGGGCGGTGTATGCTTAATCTTATATGGCTTCATTGCCGCAAACGGTCTACGTACATTGGTTGACGCAAAAGTTGATATGACAAAATCACGAAACTTAATAATCATATCAGTTATGTTAGTAATTGGTATTGGTGGTGGAGCATTAAGAATAACTCAAGATATCCAATTCTCAGGAATGGCTCTTGCTACCATATTTGGTGTATTACTAAATACTTTCCTTCCTAAAGAAGTCGAAAGTGATGTAGAAAATGTTGATGAATCTTTAGAAAGTGAAAATAGTTCAGAAGAAAACAATTTAAATGAATCTCAAAACTAGATTTAAATAACATATGAAATTAAAATCAATTATTATCGGACAATCAGGTGGTCCAACCACCGTTATTAATGCAAGCCTTCAAGGTATCATTGAAGCCGCCCTAAGCAATCCTAATATAGAACATATTTATGGCGCATTAAATGGTATAGAAGGAATTCTAAACAAAAATATTATTGATTTTAGAAATGAAGATTTGGATAATATTCAATTATTAAAAAACACTCCAAGTTCTATTCTTGGTTCTGTAAGGTTTAAACTTAACGATTATACAATTGATGAGAATGTATATAAAGAAATTGTTTGTGTATTAAAAGATTACAATATTGGTTATTTCTTTTATATCGGTGGTAACGATTCAATGGATACTTGCAATAAAATAAATGAATATTTTAAATATATTAATTTTGATTGCAAAGTAGTTGGTGTTCCTAAAACAATCGATAACGATTTAGTACTAACTGATCATGCCCCTGGATATGGTTCTAGTATTAAATACATCGCAACAACAATTGCTGAAATATATCAAGATACTAGTGCTTATACAACTGGCCGTGTTACTATTGTCGAAATTATGGGTCGCGATGCTGGTTGGCTTGCAGCTGGTTCAAAACTTGCATCACTTGTAAATTGTGGACCTGATTTAATTTATTTACCAGAAGTTGCTTTTGATATTGAAAATTTCTTGCTTCGTGTAAATCAAATATATAATAAGAAAAAACGTGTACTTGTTGCAGTATCAGAAGGTATCACTGATAAAGATGGAGAATATATCTTAAAGCATCGCTTGTTTAACAATGAAGATAATTTTGGCCATTTACAACTTGGTGGTGTTGGCCAAGTACTTGCACAAATTGTTAATACTCGATTAGATTTACCAATTAGAAGTGTTGAACTTAATCTACCCCAAAGATGTGCTTCACATATTGCATCTTTAACTGATTTAAAAGAAGCTTATTTATGTGGCTACAATGCTTTAAAAATGGCACTAAATGGTAATACCGGTATTATGGTAGCAATGAAAAGAATTGATAATTATAACATTGATTATGTACCAGTAAAACTAGTTGATGTTGCTAACTTCGTTAAAAAAGTTCCTCTTGAATATATTGATACCATTAATGCTAATATTCACGATAGTTTTATTGAATACGCTCTTCCATTGATACAAGGTGAACCTACTATTAGATATGAAAATGGATTTCCAAAATTTGCTAAACTCAATAAAATAATAATCAAAAAATAGTTTATCAATAAAAAATAAATTAGACAGTGAGTTTTATCTCATTGTCTAATTTTTTATTACTCATTATTCCCATTCTTTTTTAATAAAGCGTGATGGATAAATTCACTAAATAATGGATGAGCGCGATTTGGTCTTGATTTAAATTCTGGGTGGAATTGACAAGCAACAAACCAAGGATGATCTTCTACTTCTAAAATTTCTACTAAACCAGTTTCAGGATTGATTCCTGTTGCAATCATACCATTTTGTTCAAATTTTTCTAAATATTTATTATTAAATTCATAACGATGGCGATGGCGTTCAGATATTAATTCATTCTGATAAGCTTCATATGCTTTCGAACCAACTTTCAATTTACAATCATATGCACCAAGTCTAAGTGTTCCACCTATTCCTATTCCACGATATTGGTTAGGTAAGTAATCTACTATTGGATTAGCAGTATCTTCACAAAGTTCAGTTGAATTAGCATTTTCAAGTTTTAAGACGTCTTGTGCAAATTCTATTGCCGCAAGTTGCATACCAAGGCAAATTCCAAAGAATGGTACCTTATTACATCTTGCATATTGAATTGCTAAAATCTTCCCCTCTACTCCTCTTGGTCCAAAACCACCTGGTACCAAGATTCCATCTGCACCATCTAATAATTCGTTAACATTATCTTTAGTTATATCATCAGCTAGAATATATTGAATATTAACTTTCTTACCATATTTATATCCCGCATGTCTTAATGCTTCATTAATTGATAAATAAGCATCCTGCAACTGAACATATTTTCCAACTAATTTAATATTAACATCACCTGATAATTTTTTGATTGTTTTAATTAAATTATCCCATTCAGTCATATCAGAAACCGTATTTTGAATACTAAAATAGTTACAAATATATTCATCCATTCCTTGGTTATGTAGATTATTCGCTACTTCATAAAGAATTTTAACATCTTTTGATATTACCACCGCAGATTTGTTTACATCACAGAATAATGCAACTTTTTCTTTTAATTCATCATTTACATCAACTTCACTTCTTAATACCAACATATCAGGTTGAATACCTAGTGATCTTAATTCCTTTACACTATGTTGTGTAGGTTTAGTTTTCAACTCAGATGCGGCACGTACAAAAGGTAATAAGGTTGTATGAATATAAAAAGTGTTTTCTACACCAACATCACGACGCCATTGTCTAATTGCTTCTAAAAAAGGTAATGATTCAAAGTCACCAACTGTTCCACCAATTTCGGTAATAACCACATCTGCTTTTGAAACGGTTGCGGCCATCAATAAACGTGATTTTATTTCATTAGTAACATGAGGGATGACTTGAACAGTTTTACCTTGATAATCACCAGCACGCTCTTTTTCTAAAACTGATTTATATATTGTACCAGAAGTAACTGTAGATTCTTTAGTTAATTCTTCATCAATAAATCTTTCATAATGTCCTAAATCTAAATCGGTTTCCGCTCCATCTTTAGTAACAAATACTTCACCATGTTGATACGGGCTCATAGTGCCTGGATCAACATTTAGATATGGATCAAACTTTTGCATAAAAACTTTCAATCCTCGGTTTTTCAATAATCTTCCCAAACTAGAAGCAACAATACCTTTTCCAAGGCTTGAAACTACTCCACCAGTTACAAAAATATATTTCGTCATAAGTCCTCCTTGTTGTATAAAAAATAAAAAACCCGCGTACTACGGGTAATGCGCTTTTTAGAGCGCCCTTAATATTATATAAAAAAAGAAATTTTTTGTCAAAGAAATATCTTTCTTTTTTTATTCTATTTTTTTACGAATAAATTATTAGTTTTTTGAAATCGTTTTCTGAAATTTATATATTTACTAATTATTAAAGGTATTGTATAATATTATTGTAAAAGTCGTATAATTCCGATAATATGGTTTGGAAGTTTCTACATTATCACCGTAAATGATAATACTATGGTAACAATTGAATATTCAAAAAAACCGCTGTTATGGCTTTTTACAACTAAATTTTTTAAGGAGGAATTTCTGTAATGGAAGTCAACAATCAAAAAAATGTTGGGAAGCTTGACAGCTTTTTTGGCGTTTCTAAAGCAGGCTCAACAGTTAAAACTGAAATTTTATCAGGTATCGTTACATTTTTAGCAATGTGTTACATTTTGACTTTAAACCCTACAATCATTGTTGGTCAAAATAGTAACCTTTGGGGTTCAGTATTTATCGCAACAGCATTAGGAGCAGTTATAGGTACATTATTAATGGCCTTCCTTGCTAAAATGCCACTTGCCCAAGCATCTGGTCTTGGTTTAAATAATATGGTTTCTAACGCTATGGCTGGTTTCTTACTATTTGGTAAACAATATAGTTTTGGAAGTATCATGTTATTAGTATTTATCAGTGGTGTTATTTTCACTTTATTAAGTGTTATTCCTTACAAACGTGATAAAGCAACTGGTAGACTTGTAGCATTAAGAGAAGCTATTTTTACAGGTATGCCAAAACAATTAAGAGCTGCTATTTCAGTAGGTATCGGTCTATTCATCACTATAATTGGATTAGTTAACTGCGGAATCATTGGTGCAAGCGATGGTCAAAATTTCTTCACAACAGTTGATTTAATTGCTTTCAATAACCCTGAAAACTGGAAACTTGGTGGTGCTTGTTGCACAGCAGTTGTTTTCTTATTTGGTTTAACTGTTATCGCTATCTTATCTCATTTCAAAGTTAAAGGCGCTGTTATCATTGGTATTATTGCTTCAACTATTCTTGCATGTCCATTAGGCGTTACTAACTTTGATGTATTAAAAGGTGAAGGTCATGTAACTTGGAAGTTTTGGGAAAATTTTGCTAACTTCTTCTCATTTAGTGCTGAAAAAGGTGGTACTTTTGGTGTATTATTTACCGAAGGCTTAAACGGATTCCCTGAAGGATCATTATTTGGTTCAATTGTTATCGTTATTACATTTGCAATGATAGATATGTTTGACACTATGGGTACAGTTGTTGGTTGCTGCACAGCTGCTGACTTACTTGATGCTGATGGTGTTCCACAAAATTATAACAAAATTATGCTATCTGACTCAATTGCAACTTGTGCTGGTGCTGTTTTAGGTACTTCTACAGTTACAACATTCGTTGAATCAGGTTCAGGTATTGCTGCAGGTGGTAAAACTGGTTTAACTGCTTTATCTACTGCAATCTTATTTATTCTAGCTATCTTCTTCATGCCTTTATTTGCATTCATTCCAAGTGCTGCTTGTTCTGCCGCATTAGTATATGTTGGTGTATTAATGTTAGGTGGAGTTAAGAATGTTGATTTCTCTAACACAAAGACAATTGTTCCAGCTTTCATTACTATCGTTATGATGCCATTTGCATATTCAATTACTGATGGTATTGGATTTGGCGTAATTAGCTATGTTGTTATCAACTTCATCATTTGGATTATTGAAATGATCAAATACAAGTCAAAGAAACTTGAAGAAAAACCTAAATTAGAAATTTCAATTGTGTTATTAATAATTTTCGTTTTATTCCTAGTTTACTTCTTAGTACCAACTAAGTTAAATTAGTTAAAATTTCATATCAAAAAAAGAGTCAATTTAGTTTGACTCTTTTCTTTCGCTTTGAATTTTATAAACTATAGAACGAGATAATCTTCTACTGATAAACCGATTAAAGAAAATGGCTGTTCTATTCTTAGCACCATAAATAGCAATTACTTTATTTTTCATAGCTTTTTGATAACCATATTTTGCCACCGCAACAGGGCTTGCAGGATGCATTTTCTTTAATAAATTAGTTTTATCACTTGAAGCATTGGCAACATCAAAAAAGTTAGTTGCTGTAGTACCTGGACAAATTACGGTAACGGTTACCCCATCATCTTTTAATTCTTTACTAAGAGCTTCTGAAAAAGATAACACAAAAGCTTTTGTTGCATAATATGTTGACATTAGTGGTCCACTAAAAAATGAAGCAATGGAACCTATGTTAATAATCTTTCCGAAATGATTAATGCGCATATCTCTACCATAATAATAACATAAATTAATTAATGTTGTTATATTTAATTGAATCATATTATCATGACGTTCAATATTACAATCTAAAAATGGACCATAATCACCAAATCCCGCATTGTTTACTAAATAGTCAATTCTTAAACCAAGTTTACCAGTTTCATCATAAACTTCTTTAGCAGAAGAAGGATTAGATAAATCTTTTGCAATACATACAACATCTACACCATATTCTTTGGTAAACTCTTCTTTTAATTTTTCTAATAAATCATTAGATCTTGCAACCATTACTAATGAATAACCATCTTTCGCGAATAACTTTGCTAGTTCTAAGCCAATTCCTTTACTAGCACCAGTAATTAATGCGTAATTTTTCATTTTATGCAGGATCCACTTTCTTGTAATCTTTTACGTATACTTTGTGAATCTTTTTTTCTTCAACTTCCCAATATTTGTAATTATCTTTACGTTTAAAATTAGCAAGTTGTTTTCCGTCTTCTTCTATATAACCTAAGAATTCATAACCTGCTACCCAAAACTTTGGATTTTCTTTGGTTGGGTGTTGTAATATAACACCTGGAATATGATCCAAAGCATATTTTACTCTAAATGATTGCCAGTGGTATACCGTTTCTGATGTTAAATAGAATAATTTTGAAGTATCTACTAAAGCAGCCCAAGAAGAATTAAAAAATTCATCCGCATGATTATATGGATCAAAACATGTACATCCTTCATCATTACGCCACCAAGCAAAAAAGGTAATTAAGAAATCTAGAAAATCAGTGAATAAATTATTATGATAGCAATATCCAATAAAAGTACTTTCTGGTTGATTTTCAATTTTTCCACCTTCTTCTGGTGTCAAATAATATTTATGAAAAGAAAATCCCATTGCATAGCAACTATCTTTTCCCTCAGCATTCCAATCTGCATAATTGTAAAAATCTTCGACGCTTTTAACATTGTGACTCTCTAAATCATCTTTGCCACCATGTTCTAAAATGAATTGATAAAAAGCACCATAGAATTTTTCAAATAATTCTCGCTTGCTATTCCAAAAATCAACACCTATTTGGTGATCTTTAATTAATATATTCATTCTATTCCTCCACTACATAATCTATTGCTATACTTGCACTAGCATTAGCATGCATATGTTTTTTTACAACATTACAATGATAAGGATCTTTTTGATAATTATCTAAATCCTCACGAGTTTTAAAATATGTTTCAAGAATAATATCATAAGAACGTGCAGAATGTAAGAAATCAATACCAACATTCATTTTTACTAACATTGGTACATTTCCTCTCATTGATTCTAATACTTCTTTAGCCTTTTGACAATTTTCTAAACTATTATCTTGTAGTTTAAAACAAACAATGTGTTTAATCATATTATTACTCCTTATATATTAATTTACAGACTCATTATATCAAAATAATTATTAATATTCAAAATAAAAGAAAGATAATTTGCTTATCTTTCTTTTTGAATTACATTTTCTTTATTACTTTTTTTAATCCGTTCATCATTTTGTCAAGTATATTATCTAAACCATGGGCCGTTTTATTAACGATGTTTTCTTCAGGAACTAGTTGCTTGGGTTCGTAGTTATTACCTGGAGTTTGGATTTGTTCTTCATATTTTTGTTTTTCTTGTTCTAATAGTTTTGAAGTACTTGTTCCAACATCACTAGATTTTAGTCCTATCAAAAAGAAGCCAAAAAAAGCTATCAAAATTAAAATTTTTTTCATAATATTCCTTCTTAAGTATAATTTAGGGTTTCAACCACTGATGGTAAATTATCAATGTCAAAAAAGAAAATAAAATAAACTGAATATTTATAGATTGTTTTAATATATTTTTTAACAGGTTTTTCTATTTCTACCCTTGGTTCTACTTTATGATAAAACACTACTGGTTCTACTTCACTTGCAATATCTTTTAAATAATCAAAGGCAATAATTGTGTTATTAATAAAAGAAAAAACTAATAAAGCTAATATAATTATAATTTTATTATTCATACCATCGCCAAAATATTTTATGATGTATATCCATTAAATAGACCTGGATGTAAAGCAATATTTAGCGAATTTGCTATTATTTTTGAAAGATCTTCTACTTCCATATCTATTTCTTTAGGAGTAACCATTAAATTATAACCTTGAGGTGTTAATACTTCTTCCACCAGTGTTCGCTGTTCAGTCTCAGAAAGGTTGCCAAAGTTACCAAAGAATGCAACATTAGTATCATTACTAGGATGACTATTAGTTAAATCTTCTTTTACGGGTTCCATTGTTATATTATTTGCTTTAGAAGTACCCTTGTTAATCGCTTGATTCAAATATTTTAAAACCATTTGAATTGTATCAACCGTTATTGTTGTCGCGTCAACTACCGTAGGAATACCAATTGCTATAACCGGTTTATTGATAGTATCATATGAAATTTCTTTTCGCTTGTTGCCTACCCCTGATCCAGGTTTAATACCCGTATCAGTTATTTGAATAGTTTTGTTAATTCTTTTAATTGAATTAGTTGCTAAAGCATCAACAATGATTACAAAATCAGCTCCTATTTTATCGCTCATAGTACTTATAACATCATAGGTCTCTATACCTGTTGTTCCCATTACCCCAGGTGACATTGCGGAAACGTTACTAAAGCCTTCACTTAATGTGTTGTTAATTGCCAAATGTCTTGTAACTATTGTATTATCTATAACATATGGGCCTATGGCATCTGGAGTTACATTTTCATTTCCAAGTCCAACAACAAAAGCTTTTTTGCCTAATAATTTATTTTCTTCTAAACAATCCTTTAATACACTCGCAAGAGCTTTTTCAACATTTTCGATTGTTTTAGAATCATGAATATTTAATTCGGTAAGATCAACAGTGTAATAAGTTCCTTCTTTTTTACCAATTGTTTCACTAGCTTTTTTGCCTACAATACTTTTGAAAATAGGGATATCAAATACTTGATATTTAGAATTTTCAAAATCTGAAATACCTTGATTTTGATAAAATTCATAATCATCATAAGCCAAATCTGTTCTAATTAATGGACTAACATTTTTTGTTTTTTCATTCATTTTTTTCACCTCAATTTATTTTTTATCACTATTGCTAAAAATATGCAAAAAAAATTATATTTACTTTTTACTTTATAAAATTCAATATTTTTGTTATAATATTATCAATAATGGAGGTAGATTATGAAAGATGAAGATTTAATCTATTTATTTACCGGTACTTCAGAAATATTTATTAAAAATCGAATGAATCGTATTATCCAAAGTTTTAATAAATATGAATACACTATAATTAAATATGATATGGAAACTACTAGTCTATCAACAGTGCTATCTGATGCAATTACTGTTCCTTTTTTAGAAGAACTAAAAATAATCATTTTAAAGAATCCTAAATTTTTAACTAAAAGTGCTACTAGCACTAAGGATGAAATCAAAGCAATGTTAAAATATCTTAAAAATCCTTGTGACAGTACATTATTAATTATTGATGCTACCAACACCGTAATTAATCAATCAAACGAAATTTACAAGATGTTAAAGAATGTTGCTAGAATTATTGATTATCCTGATCCTGAAGAAATTGAACTTAAGGGTTGGATTGTTCGTAGTTTTGATGCTAATGGCATTGATATTAAAGATGATGCACTTACATTATTATTAGAATATATTGGTGATGATCAAGCAAGACTATCACAAGAAATTGATAAACTTAGTTCCTACGTTGGAAAAGGTGGCACCATCCGTAAAGAAGATATTAAATTGTTAGTTCCAAAAAACATTAATAATGAAATATATTTATTAATAAAAGCTATTATTAATCATGATTTAGCACTCACCAATCAAATATATGACAATTTAATAACTCATACAAAAGATTCTTTAACTATTTTTTCACTTATAAGTAACAAATTCAAAGAACTTTTATCAACCTATAGATTGTTAAAATATGGATATAGTCAAAGTGATATTGCTAAATTCTATAATGTTTCAACTGGTAAAGCTTATTACATTGTCCAAGAAGCAAGGGCATTTAAACTTTCAGATTTGGAATTTTACATTGATAAATTGGCTGAATTAGATTATCAAATTAAGAGTGGTAAATTGGATAAAACCATTGGTTTAGAATTACTGTTATTAAAATTACCAAAAGAAAAATAAAAAAGTCTAATACTTAGTATTAGGCTTTTATTGCTTATTTATGCCATTGCATTTAATGCTTTAGCTAAACGAGATTTTTGACGTGCTGCATAGTTTTTATGATGTAAACCTTTAGTTACAGCTTTGTCAATCTTCTTACATGCAAAGTTAAATGCTTCTTGTGCTTTAGCTTTGTCGCCAGCAACTACTGCTGCTTCAAAGGCTTTAACAGCTGTTTTTAAAGAAGATGCGAATGAATTATTTAATAATCTTTTTTTATTATTAGTGATATCTCGTTTCTTTTGTTGCTTAATGTTTGCCATTAGTTTCACCTCCGAGGATTATTCTTTAATATTATACCATATAATCAAAAAAAGGTAAAGTAAAAACAACTTTTTATTTTATTGTCTAATTATGTATGTACCATTTTCAGATGTTACGTAAAGCTTTTTTTGATATTTTTTTCTTGTTAAATCGGTAGGAAAGGAAAAACTATTACGATACCCATTCATGCAAACTGCTACTTCAAAATCAACACTTGCAAATAAACTGTTTGATGATGAAGTATTAGAACCATGATGAGGAACTTTCAAAATATCAACGTGTCCTATTTTAGGAAGTTCTTTTTCAATTTTTTGTTCAATATCACCAGTTAACAATATCTTCTTTTTGTAATATGACATAAGTAAAACTAAACTATTATTGTTAGTGTCGTTTTCATCATTTTTGGGAGATAAAGTTTGAAAATATGTTGAGCCTACTTTAAACATATCACCTTTTTTTAAAGTAATTAATTGTGTTTTTTGTTTAACAATAGTCATTGTTTTGGTATCATATTTGTTACAAAATACCTTCTTTACTTTAAATTCTTTTAAAATAACTTCTAACATTCCCATATGATCACTATCGCCATGGGATATTATTACTCCATCTAATCGCTTTATGCCTTTTTTCTTTAAGAAAATTAATATATCATCATAACCTGCTTCACCAGTATCAATTAGTACATTTAATTTATTATGTTTATCAATTACTACGGTTGCTTCGCCTTTTGGTAAATCTAAAAAATAAATGTCCGATGTGTTATGAAATATTGCATAGTTATTCCACAATATATGAATTGCAATAAATAATACTAATAGTAATATAGTTTTTTTCTTTCTAAAATTAGAAATTTCTTTCAATAAAAAATACAATACCCAATAATAACCTATAATAACCCCCATAGATACAGTTGGATAGTTAATTGTTAATGTTTTAATGGTTGATAGACAATTGGTAGCACTAGTAAATAGCTGATAGATAATATTAAATAATGGTTCTAAAAAATTAAAAAAAGTAGTAATGAATGCCATTGGTAAAATTATATAGGTAACTACTGGAATATAAAATATATTGTATATTATTGATAGATAGTTTATTTCTGGTTTGATGTTTATCACTATTGGTAGCGTTACTAAAGTTGCAATAATACTTATTTTGATACTATTTATAATAGTATCTTTTATTTTATTTTTTACTTTCAAATAATCACCACATATTATTATACTAGTAGAAATTATATATGATAAAGAAAAACTATATTGATAAAAAAATAGAGGATTTATTACTAATACAGTAATGATATTAAATGACATTATATCTAAACTATTGTAGTTTAGCTTTTTTACTTTATTAATGTAGCGTAACAATGTCCCATAAACTACTCTGAATACTGATATCATAAAACCTGTTAATACGAAATAAGTAAATAAAATAGCTATTAATAAAATGTTTTGCTTTTTTTCGCTAATATGTAATAACTTTAATATTTTTGAAAAAAACATAGCAATAATTTGTACATGCAATCCTGATATTACAAAAAGGTGACTAATACCAACATTAGATATCGAATTGCTTAGTGTTTGTTCCATGTCATCTTTATTGCCTATTGTTAATGCCTTCAACATTCCTTTACTACTACTATTGAAATGTTTATCAAAATAATTATTTGCAAGATAATTTAGATAATAAATACTAAAGCTTTTTCTAATTTTCTTTATTTTGGTATTTTCAATAATTCCAACTATACCTTTATATTCACAATATTTTGCATAATCAAATCCCCCTGGAAAGTGAGCTTTACTAGGTTTTGATATATTTGCGTTTAAATAATATATACCTCCTATTTCAAGTAATTCATCACTATAATATAATAAGTAATAATTTTTAACTTTAAATTGGATTTGATAGTTATCATTTTTATACTGAATTCTTTCTACTTTTGCAATCCCCTCATAATTAGTTACTATATTTTTACTATAATTATATTTTCTTATTTTGTAATTTAAAAATACTATTACTAGTATTATAATGCAATATAAGGCGAGTTTTGGGGCTTTTTTTAAAAGATAAACTAAATAGCCAATAAATATTAACCCTACAAAAATAGATTTACTATTTATGAATACCAATAATAATATAATAAGTGCTACTAAAATAAAATAGTTATTACGAAGAATATCAAACAGTAATGAACTCTTTAATTTGTAATAAAAGCGCCTCACCAATGCCATTTACCTTTAACAAATCTTCAATTTTTTTAAACTTACCATTCTTATCTCGGTAGTTTATTATTGCTTGAGCTTTTGTTGATCCTATTCCTGATAGTTTCATCAAATCTGACTTAGTACAAGTATTTATATTGATTTTATTATCCTCTTTCTTTGGTTCTTCTTTTGTTTCATTATTTGTAACTCTACTAATAACTATTTTCCTATTGTCATTAATTATTTCAACAAGATTGATTTTACTAATATCTGCTTGATAAGTTAAACCCCCTGCTAATTCTATAACATCATTTATCATAGCACCGCTTTCAACTTTATAAATTCCAGGTCTATTTACTTCCCCTCTTATGTCTACCATATAATATTGTTGTTCTTGTTGATTGAAGGAGGACAAAAATGGAGAATCAGCTTCGGGGGCTTTCGAACAGGCATTATTCAAAAACAAACACAATATTATTAGTACACTAATGTAAAATTTTTGAAAGTTCCTCATAACATTTTCCCCTCCTTCACATAAATAGTACGATGTTTTTTTACAATTTCGTTAAAAATATCGATGGATTTATATTTAAAAAATAAAACAAGTGATCTTATATATAAAATCACTTGTCTATTATTTTTAAATATATTAATTATATTGTATGTTTGTGATTAACCTTCATAGCTCGCATTGAGTTACAAATAGCTATAACAGAAACGCCAACATCAGCAAATATTGCTAACCACATCATAGGGTTAGGCACAACAATACTATAAATCATTACTAAGATTTTAACAGATAAAGCAAATATGATATTTTCTTTAACAATACGCATTGTTTTTCTAGCAATTTGTTTTGCGGTAAGAATATCCATTAATCTATCAAACATTAATACGATATCACTAGCCTCAATTGCACTATCACTTCCAAGTTGACCCATTGAAATACCAACATCGGCACGCATTAATACTGGTGCATCATTAATACCATCACCTAAATATGCAACAACATCATTTTTATTCTTATTTTCAATTATTTGTTCAAGAATGTTAACTTTATCAGTTGGTAATAAACCTGCATAATATTTTGTTAATCCTAATTCTTCAGAAACGGCTTTTGCGACTTTTTCATTATCACCAGTTAGCATTATTGTTTGATAGCCTTTGCTATTTAACTTGCTAATTAATGATTTACTTTCAGGTTTTATTTCATCACAAATTACGAAATAGCCTAAATATTTTTCAGTAGTTGCAACATGAATAATAGTACCAATAGCATCAACATTAGGATATTCAATATTATAGGCATCCATTAATTTAGTGTTCCCCGCAAGATATACTGTACCATTATATTTAGCTAACATACCTTTACCAGATATTTCTTCTACTTCTAAAGTACTTGTATCTACTTCTATATTACCAATATGACTTATAATGCTACGAGCAATTGGATGAGTACTATCTTTTTCAGCTAGATATGCGGCCAAATTCAATTCTTCATCGGTTGTATAACTTTTTGCTTCTTTAACAATAAAATTACCTTTTGTTAATGTTCCGGTTTTATCAAATACAAAGATATTGGCCTTATTTAATACTTCAAAATAATTACTTCCCTTTACAAGAATACCTTCTTTTGAAGCACCACCGATTCCACCAAAGAAACTTAGGGGTACACTGATTACTAATGCACAAGGACAACTAACAACTAAGAAGTTTAATGAACGATAAAACCAAGTAACAAAATCATGAGTAATAATACTTGGAATAACCGTAATAACTACTGCTAATCCTACAACAATTGGAGTGTAATATTTAGCAAATACACTTATAAAGTTTTCAGCTTTTGTTTTTTTATTAGAAGCATTTTCAACTAATTCTAAAATTTTTGCAACAGTAGAATTTTCAAAAGTTGTTGTTACTCTAATTTTTATAACTGCACCTTTATTAATTGTACCACTTTCAACCATATCATTAACATTAACATCTTTAGGCATTGATTCACCTGTTAATGCGGAAGTATCAAGGCTTGTAGCACCAGATACAACTACACCATCTAGTGGTATTTTTTCACCAACCATTACCATAATAACATCATTGATAGCTACTTCAGTTGGATCTAAATCTATAGTAGTACCATCTTCTAATACTTTGTGTGCAATTTCTGGTCTTATATCCATTAAATTAGAAATTGAAGTTCTTGATTTTCCTACTGCGTAACTTTCAAATAATTCACCTACTTGGTAAAATATCATTACCGCAACACTTTCGATGTAATTACCAATGGCAAATGCACCTACTGAAGCAATTAACATTAAAAAGTTTTCATCAAGTAATTTACCATGACTTACATTTCTAAAAGATTTATAAATTACACTATATGCTAGTATTAGATATGAAGCAAGAAAAGCTACAAGAGTTATTACTTTAGGTACAGTAAATAGATTATATTTAAATAAATCTACAATTTCTTCTAATTCAAAGAAGTGGTTCAAGATAATAGCTACAATGTAGATTGCAGCACTTACTATTATTCTAATTAATAGCTTTTTGTTTTTTGACATTTCTATAATCCCTCTATTTCGCAATCAGGTTCTACTTTTCTCTTAGTTTTTTCAATCTTTTTAACAATTTCTTGATAATTGTTATCATCTATATCAATTATCATTTTTTGAGTCATAAAGTTAATTGATACTTCATTAACTCCTTCAATTTTTTCTAAAGCTCTTTCTAATTCAGCCGCACAATTTGCGCAATCAATTACTATTTTTACAGTTTTTTTCATATTTTCCCTCTCCTATTCCATGACATGTTCAATTGCCATATGATATATTTTACCAACGTGATCATCTGCTAGGGAGTAATAAATTTCTTTTCCAGACCTACGTGATTTAATAAGTCGAGCCATTCTTAAAGTTTTCAATTGATGTGATATTGCTGATTTAGTCATATTTAATATTTTTGAAATATCGCATACGCAAAGTTCATCATTGTATAACACTGATAAAATTTTAGTTCTTGTTGGATCACCTAAAACTTTAAATAATTCAGTTACACTAATTAAATTTTCTTCACTAGGCATATTATGTTCTGCTATTTGAACTTTATCCTCGTGTACATAATTATTTTTGCAGCTCATTAATCCATCTTTCATTCTATCACTCCTTCTCAGTTAAACAGTTGAATAATTGTTCAACTGCTACAATTATATTCCAATTCTATTTTAAATACAACTATAATGCATTAAAAAAACAACTTTTTTCGTAAAAAGTTGCTCTTAAGTACTAATAATTCACACTTTTTTAACACGTGATTTTATGAAAAATAAAAAAGGTCTATATAACAAGCATTTTTTGATTTTATAAATATGTTTTTTTGCACTCAAACATTACTAATCCATCATGTTCAATAATATATTTATCGTTTACAATTAAATCGGTATGAAAGTATGATTCAACATAAAGGTCAATACTACTTTTACTCTGTGGTACATAAAAAGTAGCAATGTAGTCATAGGTTTTTTTGTAATAGTTAACTGGTATTCCTAATTTTTCAATTTTTCTTAAGATTACCTCTTCTTTATGTTCACCAAAACTTTTTCTAAATTCTTGAAAAGCACTACGTTGTTTATATAAACTTACAAAAAATACAAAACCAAAACTAAGTAGTAGTCCAACACCAATTAATACTAGTGCAATTATTTCGTTTTTTTCCATACAACTACCTCCGTTCTTATTTTATCATATTTCATATTTTATTATTTATAAGATGCATAAATACTAATATAAAAAGAGTGTTTTGTGATATGATGTCTCTAAAGTAGACAGTGAATAAAAATAAAATTATTCACTATTTACTTTGGAGGCATTTTTATTATGGGAAGAAAACCTAAATATACAAAAGAAACAAAAATAAAAGCTATAAAAGAATACATTGAAGGGAGAAAATCTTTTATAGATATTTGTAAAGATTTAAATTGTGGTAAAACGACTTTAAGGATGTGGATTAAACTGTTTAACAAATATGGAGATTCTGTTTTCGATGATAAACCATTTAATAGCACATATACTAGGGAATTCAAAGAAAATGTAGTTAAAGAATATTTAGATGGAAAAGGATCAATAGAAAGTTTACAAATTAAATATAAGATTCTAAGTCATAGCACGTTAAGAAATATGATTGTTCGTATAATCATATTTGGGGTACAATCAAATCAGAAATGCATTATATGAGCAAATTTTATTCAGCAGAAAATTTAATTCAATCTATAAAAGATTATATTGAATTTTATAATAACAAGAGATTTCAAGCCAAATTAAAATGCTTGGCTCCGATGGAATATCGAAACCAAGCATTATCGGCATAACTTTTTATTTTTATTATCTGTCTACTTAACAGGCATCATTTCATGATTTGAACACTCTTTTTGTATAGTTATCGTTAATTGTAAATGGCTTTATAAATAGAGTTTACATAATTGTCAGATGTATCTTCACTGTAACACCAACACATAATACCAACACCTGCTTGTGATGCGGCATACTTATATTTTGCCATTATTACTTCTTCACTATCATATGTTACAAAAATATTATCAGCACTATTGTATAAATATGCACCTACTAATTGACCTTTATTGTTGTATTCTAAATATTTTTTATAATTTCCAGAGTCAATCAATGCTTTAATACCATTACCAAACACAGTTCCTGATGCGAAAGATCCAGGTATACCAGAAATTGCTGTTAAAGTACCACTAACACCTAATGATGGATAAGTTGTATTGGTAGATGTCCCTGTAACTCTATATGCTTTACCATAGCCTGCTGAACCGATAATCACTTTATTTCTTGATAGTCCTAAACTAACTAATCTTTCAACGCCCCATGCACATCCAAATCCGTAACCACCATCATTTGATGAAGAATATAATGGAGATAAATGACTTGTTTTTTGACCATTATTTAAATCATATGACATTAAATTAATATAATCAACATAGTTATTTAAAGTCTTGAAGTCAAAACGATCAGATGCAGTACCCCAAGTGCTTGCAGGAACAGCAGCACTTAAGAAATAAGGTGTACCATTTTCTGCTTGGCGTTTTGTCATTTCTGCTCTTAATTCCTTCATTAAAGCATTTAAACTTGTTGAAACTACTTTGTTGGTTGATGATACAGTTTCCCAGTCAATATCAATACCATCAAAATTGTATTTTTCAACCATATTCATCAAATTATTAACAAAGTTTGCACGCTTTGCAGCATCACCTGTTATGTCCGCAAAATTCTTACATGCCTCTGCACTTACGCCGTTTATACTAATAATAATACGAGTATTATTTGCTTTAAGAGCTCTTACTTCGCCTAAATAGCTTGTATCAGATACTGTGCAATTTCCTTCTGAATCGATTACCGCAAAAGAATAATAAATTATATTTAATATTTTTTTAGTATTTTCTGAAAAGATTGTCTTACTTGCTTTATATCTTTCATTGTATTGCTTGTAGGCATACATTGCTGAAGTAGAGAAGTATGTAGCAACTGGAGTATTTGGTAATTCATCATATAAAACCGGATTTACTGTGATTTTCTTTGATTTTGTAAATGTAGTACCATCAGGATTTTTTCCTGTTGCGGTAATAGTTACTTCTTGTGTTTTGTGAGTTTGATATACCTTTGATACCGTTCCTTTACCATTTTCTATCACGTATAGATTAGGATTTGAACTACTCCATGAATAAGTAACATCATCAATTTTAGTTATTAAATTATCAACAGTATTTGACGTTGCAACATCACTGATACAACTTAAAACATCATTTGGATCAATTTGTGTTTGGTCAACAATCCATTTAGCGTATAAAGTTTTAGCAGAAGAAACACTAGTGATAGCTTCACCAATACATTCCTCATTATCATACCAACCTTGGAAGGCATATCCTGTTTTTACTGGAACGGGAAGAGCCATTAGGCCTTTATAACTTACTACATAATATTCGGCTTCATCAACTTCAGTTGCATCATAAATTGTAATGTTTGCATCAAGTGATTGATTTGCTTCATTTGGAAAATCTTTATTAGAATATATTACATCACCTAATTCAATTGAACTTAATTCTTGATAAGCAGTTGCATTATCACTATGAACCAAAATATAATATTCGGCAGTTTTACTTTCTGAAGTTAATCCTGTACCACTTTTGATTATTTGATTAACCACATAGGCATTTTTAGAACTATCAAAACTGAATCCAATTTTTAATGCATAAGTATAAGAATCTGTCTCTTTTATCAAACTTGTTTTCATAACTACTACATCTGTTTTATAAACATTGAAGAAACCAGTACTATAATAATTAAAAGTAAATTGATAATTAAGTTTAGGAGATGAACCTTTACTTAAACCTTCAATTCTACCCTCATTAGGATACAATATTATTTCATATGAAGTTAATGAAGATTTTAATTCTTCTAGTTTATTTTCTACAGCTATTAATTTATCTAGATTAGAAACAAGATTTTTTACTTTTTCCTCTAGTGCATTATAAGCATTTCTTACCTTTACGACTTCTTCTTCATCATCAAGAGTTAATTTATCTAAAGCAGGTAATTTATCAATTAAATTAATTATTGCATCTGCTTTTGTTTGATTTTCTTTAGCTTCTTTTAATTCCTTTATTTTATTCTCTAAAGCAATTAATTTATTTAAATTAGTTACTAATGCTTTTGCTTTAGGAGCTAAAGAATTATAAGCGTTTCTTGCGTTTACGATAGCACTTTCTGCATCCAAAGTTATAAGTTCTACATTAGGTAAATTATCGATTGCTGCTACTACCATAGTTGCTTCATCATGAAGTTTTTTATCTTCAATTAACTCTTTCATTTTATCTTCTAATGCTTCTAATTTGCCCAAATTAATTACAAGAGCTTTAACTTCTTCTGATAATGCTTCATATGCAGTTCTTGCTTCTTTTAGCTTGCTTTCATCTTCTAAATTTAGATTACTTAAAGCAGGTAATTTATTAATCAATTCAATTACTACATTCGCTTTATCTTGATTATCTTCAGCCTTTTTTAATTCAATTAGTTTATTTTCTAGTGCTTCTAGTTTACTTAAATTAGTTACAAGAGCTTTAACTTCTTCTGATAATGCTTCATATGCAGTTCTTGCTTCTTTTACTTTATCTTCACCTTCTAAAGTTAATTCATCTGCAGCAGGTAATTTATTGATTAATTCAATTACTACATTTGCTTTATCTTGATTATCTTTAGCCTTTTTTAATTCAATTAGTTTATTTTCTAATGCTTCTAATTTATCTAAATTAGTTACAAGAGCCTTAACTTCCTCTGATAATGCTTCATATGAAGTTCTTGCTTCTTTTACTTTATCTTCACCTTCTAAAGTTAATTCATCTGCAGCAGGTAATTTATTGATTAATTCAATTACTACATTTGCTTTATCTTGATTATCTTTAGCCTTTTTTAATTCAATTAGTTTATTTTCTAATGCTTCTAATTTATCTAAATTAGTTACAAGAGCCTTTGCTTCTTTTGATAAAGCATTGTATAGTGATCTTACATTTGCTACTTTGACTTCATCAGTTAATTCAATTGCATCGGTTGTAGGGAGCTGATTTATTTCTGTAATAACCGTGTTAGCTTTTGTTTGATTTGCATAATTTTCATCCTCTTTTTTTACACATGATGTTAATCCTAAAATTAGTATTAAAATCAATCCAATATAACTTAACGTCTTTTTCATGTATGCCTCCTTCTTATACACTTATATTATATCAATATTTTTTGTTATTTGCAAGAGATAGTCGATGTAATTTCTTTAAAAAAACTCTCTAAGAAGCCTAAAACTTCTTAGAGAATTTCAGTTAATCTTCACTTTCTTTATCTTCGTCTATTTCTTTATGAACAACAACTTTTACTTTTTCTACACGCATTTTGTCAATTTCAATAATTGTTACATCAAAATTAGCATAGTTGAAAGTATCACCAACTTGAGGAAAGTGACCTAAAATATCGGTACACCATCCACCTATTGTCGTATATTCTGAATCAAAGTCACGATCATCATATTCGACCAAATCAAAGAAATCGTAAATGTTCATATCGCCATCAACAATGTACTCATTTTCGCCAACTACCGTATAGTCTTCAACAACTTCGTCCATTTCATCAAAAATATCACCAACTAATTCTTCAACAATGTCTTCCATCGTTACAATTCCCATGAATCCGCCAAATTCATCTAAAACTATGGCGAGATGTTGTCCGCCTTTTTTGAATTCGGTTAATATAGTTGAAATTGGTTTTGTCTTATGAACATATATTGGTTCAGATAATAAACTTCTTAAGTTTATTTTTTCACCTTTTAGAATTTTTTTCATCAATTCAACAGTATTCAATATACCAATTACATTATCGATTGTGTCTTCATAAACAGGTACTCTAGAATATCTAAAAATTTCTTCATTAGAAAGAATTTCTTTTTGATCATCATCAATGTCAATTGCAAATACATCTACTCTTGGTACCATAATTTCATGAGCAGTAACATCACAGAAGTCGATTGCGGAAATAATTAACTCGGCATCATCTTCATCAATTACGCCCTCTTCTTCCATTTCTTCAGCAAGTACAATCAATTCTTCATCGGTTGCTGTAGGTTCCTTTTCTTTGGGAGTCCACATCTTTGCAAGAAGTGATACAAACTTTGTTACAACAAAAGTTATTGGGAAAAAGATTATTCTAAAGAAATTAAAAAGACTAGCAAACATCATTGATAAATTGTAATTATATCTATTGCCTACTGCCTTTGGAACGATTTCACCAAAAATTAAAACAATAATTGTTGATAGAATTACGGCCATTGTAGGACCTATTTCTTCATTCCAAATTTCTATTGCAAGTCTAGTAGATACAACTGATGTCAATATGTTAACTAAGTTGTTACCAACTAATATTGTTGATAAAGCATCAGTAAAATTATCTGATATTTTTGAGGCTGCTTTAGCTTTCTTTGAGCCTTCTTCAACCTTCTTCTTTAATTTTATTTTACTTACACCAGAGTAAACTATTTCACTGGCTGAGAAAAATCCTGAAAGAAGCACACATACAACGATTAAAACTGTTAATATTATTTTCACAATAGGAGTCATTATTTTTTACCTCCTTGTTGCGCTTGTTTGTTTTCTTTTTGGCTTTCTCCAACCAATTCTTCTAATACATCTTCCATAGTAACTAAGCCAACTAATTCATCATTTTCATTATGAACAAGTGCTAAGTGGCTCTTTTTAGCTTTGAATAAGTCTACCATATCATCTAAAGGAGCACTATCTTTTACGATAATTACTTCACTCATTGATTGTTTAATTGGTGGTTTCTTTGATGTCATCACCGTTTTAAGAAATTTTCTTATATTAAAAATACCAATTATATTATCAATACTTCCACGATATACTGGTATTCTTGTAAATGTAATTTCGTCAATTCTTTTGATAAGTTGCTCTTTTGATAAGTCTTTATACTCAAGTGCAACAATTTTTTCTTTTGGTGTCATTACTGATTTTACTGTAATGTCGTTGAACTCAACAGCTGCTTGAATTATATCACTTTCTTCGCCATCAATTACTCCTTCATCTTCAACCACTTCGACTAACCCTTGGAATTCATCTTCACTTAAAGCATTTTCTTCATTTTTCATTTTAAATATTTTCTTAAATATCCAAAGAATGAAATTAAATATTTGCATAATAGGATATGTTACAATATAGGCAAAATATAATGGATATATTAATATTTGTACCATTCTATCTGCATTTGCTTTACAAAAGTTTTTAGGAATTACTTCACCAAACATGAAAACAATTAGCGTCATTATTACTGTAGCTAAAGTATCTGCTAGAGTTGCATTCCCTGGTAGTAATTGAGTTGCTAAAATTGAAGCAATTGAAGCAGATGCAATTCTTAAAACGTTATTTCCAATTAAAATTGTAATCAATGATTGATCATATTTATTTAAAATCCTTGTAACTAATTTGGCACTTTTGTAACCATCATCAGCCTTAGTTTTCATTCTAGCACGGTTACAACAAGTTAGTGCAGTTTCAACACCAGAGAAAAACGCGCCCGAAAATACAAGAATTACTATTACACCAATTAATCCATAATTTACTGTCGTATTAGCTAATTGGTTAACATACGACAACGGGACCAGTGGATCCATATTTGTTTTCAACTCCTTTATTAGTTTAAAAATTTGTATCTAAAATTATATCAATTATCTCAAAAATAGTCAAACATATTGTTAGTATTTATTGCAATATTTTTATAATTCGTCTTTAACTACCTTTTTTTGATATTCATGTATGTTGAAACATTCAGCATACATTTTTTTAGCAAGCGCACCTTTGCATCTTGCAAGTGATGTGTAATAATCATAATATTTAAAATCACTACTATTCATTATAAACCAGTGTTCGTGTAATGCTTTACACCAAAGGTCAAAACCTTTTGTGATATCCACATAAATATATGGATCGAAATCATGATCATCTTCCCAGTTTTCAGCAAAGTAAACGGGTGCATAATGTCTTCCTTCTTTTGTGCCAACTACACTAGCGATAAATTGAGCATCTTGTACGATATAATGAGTTGCATTATGGTCTTTATGCATTCTAGAATGCCAATGTGTTATGATGATATCTGGTTTATGTTTTGCGATTATTTCCGCAACTTCACGTCTTACTTTCTCATCATTTGGTAATTCTCCATCACGATACTCTAGTACTATCGCTTCGCCGTTCATCATATTCATAAACCTTGTTGCTTCTTCAATCTTTTGTTTGCGATATTCTTCCACAGTTAAATGTTTTGGATTCCCTCTTTCTCCTGCGGTTAAAGCAAGTGTAATATTTTTACCACCATTTAAAGCGTTGGTAGCCATTACACCACCTGCAGTTAATTCCATGTCACCAATGTGACCACCAATAGCTAAAATTGTTTTTCCCATAGTATACTCCTTATTTTAATTTTTGAAAATTACTCATTATAAAATTAGAAATTCTTCCTCTTGCGTCCATATGTGAAATATTAGCACGAGTTGGATGAACTCTATTTGTCAATAAACAAAAACCAATTTCGTTTTGTCTATCAATCCATATGCTTGTACCAGTAAAACCAGTATGATGAATAGTATCTTTGCTTGTTAAATCACCATTAGGACCAGCTTGACTTGCTATTACCCAACCAAGTCCTCTTGTTACTTCATCTACCATAACACCAGTTTTTTGGGTTACTTCTGGCACAAATAATCTATCTATCGTATTTTTTTCAAATACTCTATTACCTTCATATACGCCTTCATTTAAAATCATTTGCACAAAATGTGAAACATCTAAAACTGTTGAAAATAATCCAGCATGTCCTGCCACACCACCCATTAAGTATGAAGTTTCATCGTGTACTTTACCTTGCACAATACCATCTAAAATGACATCATGACGTTCTTCTGTTGGTGCACATCTGTTAATATCTTTAGGATTGTAACCTGTATCATTCATATCTAGTGATTTAAAAATGTATTTTTCCGCAAATTCATTAAGGGGCACTCCAGAGACTTTTTCAACTATTTCTCCAAGCATTATAAAGCCTAAATCAGAATAACTAATTTTTGTTCCTGGCTCATAAACCAAATCACTTTGACATATTGCGTCAATTATTTCTTTCTTGTTATGATAACTTAAAATATTTCTTAAGCCTTCTGGTAGTCCCGAAGTATGTGTTATCAAATGCCATATTGAAACATTAGGGTGTCTGAATTCAGGAATATAAGTTTTAACTTTTGTAAATAATCTAAGTTTTCCAAGTTCTAGCAGTTTCATAATACACGAAGTTGTTGAAACTACTTTAGATAAAGATGCCATATCATATATTGTATCAAGTGAATTAATTTCATGATTTGGAAGTAAGCGTTTATTGCCTAAACTACCATAATAAATGCTATCTTTAAATACTATTGCATAGTTGGCTCCAGGAAAAGCGCCCCTAGCAATTTCTTCTTCAATCAATTGATTAAGTTTTTCAATTACTTCCATAATACACCTAGTTATGTTTAATTACATAATAATTCTTTTTTCCCCTACGGATTACTGTGTATGTAGAACCAATAGCTTTTTCTTTTGATACCACTGCATCCAATGATTTTTCTTGTACGCCATTTACTAATACACCGCCACCTTGTATAAAGTCACGAGCTTCACGTTTTGAAGAAGCGGCTTTTACTAACACCAAAGCATCAATTAAGCCTAAATCTTCATTAATTTCAACTTGAGGAACACCTTCAAAACCAACTTCAATTTCTTCTTTAGTTAATTCAGAAATCTTACCACTAAATAAGGCTTCACTTAGTTTTACAGCTTGTTCATAAGCTTTTTCTCCGTGAATCATAGTAGTCATAGCTTTTGCTAAAGCTTTTTGAGCTTTTCTTAAATGTGGTTCATTTTTAAATGATTCTTCAATTTCTTCAATTTCTTCCTTTGTTAAGAAGGTAAATTGTTTTAATTCACGAATTACATCATTATCTGGCGTGTTTATCCAAAATTGGTAAAATGCATATGGTGTAGTTTTAGTTGCATCTAACCAAATAGCACCGCCTTCGGTTTTACCAAATTTTGTTCCATCACTTTTAGTAAATAGTGGAATTGTAAGACCATATGCCTCTGCTTCTGTGCCATGTAATTTTCTTATTAATTCAAGGCCAGAAGTGATATTTCCCCATTGATCTTGTCCACCTATTTGTAATTGACAATTTTTTGTTTTAAAAAGGTGTTCAAAATCAAGTGCTTGTAATATTTGGTAAGAAAATTCTGTGTAAGATATACCACTATCTAAACGAGATTTTACTGTTTCTTTATTAATCATGTAATTTACATTAAAGAATTTTCCATATGTTCTTAAGAAAGTTAAAATATCAATATTGTGAGTCCAATCATAGTTATTAACCATTTCACAATTAAATAAACGTTTTGCTTGTTCATATAAGCATTTTGCATTGTGATCAGTTTGTTCTTTTGTTAATAATTTTCTTTCAGCGGTAGGTTTAGGATCACCAATGCATCCTGTTGCCCCACCAATTAATATTAGTGGATGATGTCCTGCTTGTTCTAATCTCTTAGCAAAAATAAATACTAAAAGATGCCCTACGTGAAGACTATCACCAGTTGGGTCAGTTCCAACATAGAATGTTAAACCGCCTTTATTAATTTTATCTATTACTGCTTCATCAGTAATATTGTGGATTAATCCACGCCATTTTAATTCTTCAAATAATGTCATATTTTTTCCTTCTTTCTTTTTAATTAGTTAATAAAAAAAGTCCCTAAGTAATTAGTAATATTACTACTAATTGCTTAAGGACGAAACTTTTAGTTCCGCGGTACCACCTTAATTTAAAAGATAATTCTTTTACACTCGCGAAATATGGTCAAACGAATACGTTTGATATGTAGGTACTTCAGTTATTTACTTGTTTATCCTTTCAGCAACCGGATAACTCTCTACATTGCCATAAAATAACCTACTAGGATTTTATTCCTTCTACTTTGTTGATTGACGCCATACTATACTATAGTCAACGTCTTTATTAATCTCGATATCATTTTCTTCAACTTTCTCTAATTCATCATCATAGTATTCATCTTCTAACTCTGCTTGATGCATTAAATCAGTTAATAAGTCCATTGCAACTTCACCAATTTCATAAATAGGTGTATTAATACATGTTAATGTTGGTCTTGATAATTCGGCATATTTAGTGTTTTGAAAACCAATTACTTGTAATTCATATGGTATAGAAATATGTAAATTTCTAGCAACATTGATAAATGAAACAGCCATTGAATCACGAACTACAATAGCTACATCAGGATGTTCTTTTTCAAGTATTTCTTTATACGATACTTCGTTTAAATAGGTTTTACCAGATACATTAATTACTCTAGGTTCTAACCCTGCCTCAATCATTGCTTCTTCATATCCTTGAACTTTCAAATCATTAACCGCATATTTTTTTATTGTTGATATAATCCAAATATTTTTGTTACCACGTTTAATCATTTCTTTTGTCATTTCATAAGCTGCTTTACGATAATCAATAGCAACGTGAGGTATTTCCGAATCGCTACAAACTGTATTAGTTAATACTACACTAACATTTGATTCTTTAATAATCTCTAAATAATCATTATCGATTTCATCGTTGATATATAAAATACCATCTACCCCTGAAGAAATAACTGTGCGCCATAATTCACGTTCTTGTTGAACAGGATCTTCTGCTTTACTACTATCGTTAACAAATAATCTAAGTAAATATCCTCTACGAACTGCGGTTGCGGCAATACCATCAACCATTCCAGCAATTGAACTTCTTGTAAGTTCGGGAACTACTACTGCGACAGTAGTTGATCTAGAACTTGCTAAACCTTTTGCATTTAGATTGGGTTTATAACCTAATTCTTTAATGATTTTCTCAATACGTTCACGTGTTGCGGGTTTTACTTTTTCTGGGTGATTTAATACTCTTGAAACAGTAGCTAAAGAAACTCCAGCTGCCCCCGCAACGTCATAAATTTTATTAGGACTCATGCGTTTGTCGTTTTTCATTGTATACCCCTTTCATCTGAATTTTTTTACATAATTTACACGTATATTATATCACAATTTATTTTTTTTGCAAGATAATTTGCAAATTTTATGAAAATTTTCACATTTTTTCTTTATTAATAAGATTTAAAAGGATTTCGTTGGCAAGTCCTGCACCCAAAAACACCCATATTTCCGCATAATCTTTAATTTTAGAAACATTTAAATCCTCTATTTTATTAAAATGTTTGAAATATTTATCAATTTTATCTTGCATATTTAAATTATATTTTTCTCTTTTTGATGTGAAAACATCTAATAGATATACTTTATCAAAAACTTTTAACACTTTTTTAAACTGCCTTTTAAAATGAATTGTCCTTTCATAGGTATGAGGTTGGAAGATTACATTTATTTTTCTATTTGGATAACTTAACTTTAAGGTATTATAAAGAGAAGCAATTTCGGTTGGATGATGAGCATAATCATCTATTAATACATTATCATAATAATTTATTGTAGTTAATCTTCTTTTAGGTAAATCATTACTAGTTAATTGTTTTGGGATATATCCTAATATTCTTAGAGCCATATAACTTGCAACATAGTTATATATCATGTGTTTACCCAAATAAGGTACGTGCAAATAATAATTGACTTGATATTTTACTTGTATATAATAACCTTTAGTTGTAGTGCTTAAAATTTTTATAACAATATCATTATTTTTTTTAAAACCATAGGTAATCTTATTACTATGTTTTATTTTATTTACATTTTTATCGTCACCATTAGCTAAAATAATTTTAGAATTATTTGCGGCTAACTGAAAAGCATTTATCAACTCTTTGATTGATTTATAAAAATCAGTATGATCTAATTCAATATTATTTATTATTAAAAGTTCGGGGTGATAACTTAGAAAATGCTTTTTGTATTCGCATGCTTCTAAAACTAATAATTCATTATCGTAACCCTTGCCATCTCCATCACCAATAATATAATTACATTTTTTATCTAGCATTCTTGTTAAAAAATATGTTGTTGTTGTTTTACCATGGGTTCCACAACAAGCTATTGTTTTTTTATTAAGCATTTTACCAATGAAATCATGATAATACATATATTGATACTGATTAATCTTAATTGTTTTCACTTCAATATTTTCATCATTGAAAGCATTACCAATAATATAAAAATAATCACTATCTATATTATTTTCATCAAAATTTTTTATTGTTATTCCCTTTTCAATTAAAGAGTCTTCTGTAAAATAGTGTTCAACAACATCTGATCCTACTACTTCATTTCCTTGATCTTTTAAAAGTTTTGCAAGGGCACTCATTCCAGTCCCCTTAATACCAACAAAATAATACTTCATTTTACCACCTATTATAATCTATGACAAAAGTCTATGCAAAGTGACAAAATTTTTATAAGTATTATTTTTATTCGATTTGTAATATATTTTTTGTTTTTTATATTGATTATATTTTAGTAATTTTAATAATAAAAAAAGGAATTTTTTTACAAAAAATTCCTCTTATATCAAAATTAGAATACAGATGACACATCTCCATCCTAGCCACAAAACGTTCAACTACTCAATTATAGCCAATTGTTTTGCCCCTAATCAATCATTTGATTATACAGTAATTATACCATTTTTTTTATATAAGTCAAATGAAGTGATTTTGATACATTATATAGTATGAATTAAACTCAAAAAAATATACATATTTTATTTAATTTTGTACTTTATTCTTTCTTCAATATATACTTCTATATATCCATCAGTTGATATTTTTATCGCGAAACCATATTTTGATAATTTCTTTGCAGCTGCTCCTCGTCCACCACCATATGATCCACTGTCATTCTGTATTATTGCTCCTACTGATATTACATTTCCATTAAAATCAAGAATTGTTGCCCCATCCATGCTAATTAATTCGCTTCTTAATTTTCTATCTATTGTTAAAAAATTTTTCCCATTAATTATATTAAGTAAAAAATTTCTTTTTAAAAATCTTTTTTTATCTTCCTTACTGTTGAATGTTTTTGGAGTTTTAACAATATTACTTGGTAGTAGATTGTCTAATGAATCTAAAATTGGTGATTTATTTTCTTCAGAGTCTATCAGTGAAGAAATTTTTTCTTCTTTTACACAGGCAATAATACCGCCAGAATGAGCAAAAGAAACATCTAAAGCTGACAGATAAATTTCATTTAATAGATCTAAAAAACTTTCTTCATTAGAGCGAAGTTCTGCATAAATTATGCTTTTAAAAACTTCTTTATTGAAATTTAACCATTTTCCTTCTCTTTTTACTAATAATATTTCACAATTTTTTACAAGTACTATATCACCATTGATTAATAAGAATATAGCCATTTTGTCTTTAGTAAAAGTTTCTATAATTTGTGAAAATCTATATGGTGTGTTATCTAATTTATGACTAACATTTTCTTCTGTATTGGTGATAGATTTGAATGCCAAAAAATCTAATTTGGAATCTAATTCAATAATTGATGTAATACCATCACTAAACGTCGCTGAAAATTCTTCTTCTAAAAATTCCATAAAATTAAATTCACCTTGAGTGCTTTGGGGATTTATTAAAAAAGCGAATGGTACTTTTTTTCCTTCATATGTCTTTTCTTTCCAGTGTTCCAATTGTTCTATAAGACCTAGTAAATTTACATTACTACCTGAGAACCAATCTAATAAACTTTTTTGCAATTTATACTCATAATTTTTTTTCAAGTGTTGTAATGAATCATATTTATTTTTTATTGAATTATCATAATTTTTGTGCCTGATTTTCAGCATCTCAGAATAAATCATTTTCAGCATATTCACATTGTTTTTAGGGAAATTTTTTGAAACTGTAACTGAAAAGCAATTATTGCTGTTCTTTGATTCATAAAAATATAGTTTTTGATCTTTTATTTCAACTAGTTCTTCATTTTGATTTTCATGCTTTTCATATTTTTGATTACTATTGTTTAATCCCAATAAGGGAATTAAATAGTTTACAAATATTAATTCAAACTCTTCTTTGCTAGATATTATACTTTTCTTCATGTGCCCTCCAATTTTTTAATAAAATATGTATTAATTATATCATATTACTTAATTATTTTCTATTAAATAAATAATAAGAACCCACTATTTAGTGGGTTCTTATTTTAGTTAAATTCATAAAATGAAAACTAAGCGCGACGTTCTTTAATACGAGCTGCTTTTGCAGAAAGAGAACGAATATAACTTAATTTAGCTCTACGTACTTTACCAAGACGTACTACTTCAATTTTTGCAATCATTGGTGAATGAACTGGGAAGATTTTTTCTACTCCTACACCAGAAGATATTTTACGAACTGTAAATGTTGCGCTTATACCTCCACCATGGCGATAAATTACTAAACCTTCAAAAATTTGGATTCTTTCTTTTTCGCCTTCTTTGATTCTTACGTGTACTCTAACTGTGTCACCAGCGCGGAATTCAGGAACATCATTTTTCATGTAGTTCTTTGTTACTGCGTTAATTAATTGTTGACTCATAATATCTCTCCTTATCTTTCAACATTCATACATATAAATTACCAACTATTTTAATAGTATGTTATATCAGCGGAATATCGTGCATTGATGTGGCGTAAGCCCACACCATTTGATATTATACCATATTTTAGAAATTATCGCAAGTAATTAGGAATTTATTTATCGGTTTTTCTAACGTAGATTACTTGATGATGAGTAATATCTTTCATTGAGTGATTGAATATACGCTCAATTTCATTTTTCTTTGATTCTAGTGTATATGAATTAACATAGATTTTATCATATTCATCTTCTAATGCCCAATCAATTTCAGCCCATGGTGTAGAGAAATAATCTTCTTTCATTTCTTCATCCCAGTTATCAAGATATGTATACATTAATAAGAAACGGTATAAATTTTCTTTATTATCAATTCTACCCCATTTGTTTTCAAATTCTTCAAATTGCCACTTTGGAACATGTTTAGCTATTCTTGTTCTTGTAGGGGCATCAATTGGTTCTGCACCTTGAATTGGTGATTTCATATCTCTTATAACTATAGCATCGAATTCTTTCATTTCTTTAAATATTTTTTCGTAGTTTTCTCTTCCTATTTCATGCCATACACTACTAAAAATTATTAAGCTCTTCTTTTGCTTTTTTGCAAGTATTTTTTCAACATCTTCCCAATTTGATGTAAAAACCATTTCAGGTGAAATGTTTCGTGCTATTTCAAGGATATCTTCATTTTTATCAAATCCTACTAGTGTTGTTATAGTACGATCAACAACAGGTTGAATACGACGCAATAAGCGACCATTGGCACAACCGAATTCAACGATAACATCATATTCGTTCATATCTAAATGTGGTAAGAAAAATAATTTATCTTCCATACCTTTTTCTAATCTTCTAATATAACTATTTAAATTTTTCATATATTTATCCTTTCTTCAGTTATATTATACTAATTTTTGGTATTTTTGTAAAGTTCTAAATAACGTTTTCATGAATTTTTTCATTTTTTTATTTTCAATTATGTAAAAAGATATATTTTTATTTAATTTTGTGCTATAATAATTGTACTTAGGAAGGTGACTAATATGCTAAAAATTGGCGAAATAGGTAAATTCATTGTAAAGCGTGAAACAGACATCAGTTATACTCTTGCGCCATATGGTAATGATGAAACTACTTTTGTATTCTTACATTTTAACCAATCTATTAGACGTTTAAAAATTGGTGAGATTATTGATGCTTTTTTATATTACGATAATAAAAAACGACTTTGTGCTACTATGGAAACACCAATTATCACCGCAACCAAATATGACTTTGTTGAAGTAGTAAATACTTGTGATGCGGGGGTATTTGTCAATATTGGCGTTGCTAAAGATATTCTTCTTTCTAACGATTACTTACCAACCAACAAACTTGCTTGGCCTAAAGTAGGTGACAAAGTCCCTTGTATACTTAAAGTAAAACACGATCAATTAGTTGCAAGAATTATTAACAAAGAAGATTTAAAAAGCAAACCTTCTCTTCTTTGCATTGGCGATAAAGTTGAAGCTACTGTTTGTAGACTAACTTCAACAGGATTAGGGCTTTTCACCGATAGTTATCAGTATATCTATATTCATAAAAGTATGACAAGACGTAAATATCATTTAGGTGAAATTGTCAGTGTTAAGATTATTCATATTAACGAACACAACGATGCGAATGGTAGTATGATTGAACAAAAAGAAAAGACAAGATTAGATGATGCATCCATTATATTGAATGAATTAGAAACTATGGGAGGAGTTATTCCTTTAGGCAATTCTTCAACCCCTGAAGAAATAAGCCGTCATTTTAATATGAGTAAGAGCGCATTTAAACGTGCAGTTGGTGCATTATACAAAGAAAAGAAAATTTTAATCTTTGATGAAAAAATAGAATTAGTAAAAAAATAGAAAAGATTCTATAAGCTTATTTGCTTATAGAATCTCTTTTTTAATATGTAATTGTAATTGTGGCACTTGTAGAAGTTATTTGATCTACTGTAATAGTAAATCCTGTACTTGTTCCATCATACCATATTGAATTTTTATATGTACTACCTTTTTGGAATAAATCAGAATTTTCACTATATCCTTTTATATCAACATCGTTTCTACCATCTGCTTCTATTAATTTTATTTGTCTGTGATCAGTGTATGAATTATCATACAATGTAATGTCTAATATAGAGAAACAATCTTTAGGATCTTTTAATGTTGAGTCAACATGATAAATGCGAATGCCCGATGTACTGAATAATCCGCTATTACCTGCACCGAATTCATTTAGTCCAGTTGGAGTGTAGAAATCAATAATGTAATATTCATCAAAGAAGGTACCATTCCATCCTTTACTAATAACAAGACAGTCACCACTTGTAGCAAAACTATCTAGTGTAATTGTTGTTGTTTTACCACTTACTACTGTTGGACTAACCCAACCTAACATAAGTTTACTATAGGCATTGTGATCACCAACGTTACAATCCATCATATCGCCACCGCCAATACCACCGCTTGGACCTGTTGTATCGTCATAATCATAGTAATCATTTAATCCTAGTAAATGACCTGTTTCATGAATTATTGTTTCAGCATTATATTTAACTGTTTTACCTTGTAATTCATCAAATAGGAATCGATAACTCATAAAAATGTAGAAATCAGCTTCAACATTATCATATTTTTGTTCTTCACTTGAAAAGTATTCAGTTGTAAATGCCCACCATAAGCTGTCACTGTCTTCCGCATTATAATCAGTTGTATATACCAAGTAAATAGAATCAATATATCCATCGTTATTAGTATCATATTTTGAATAGTCAATTTCACCATCATAGTATGCTAAAGCTTCTTTAATAATAGAATATTCAACATTATCAGGATAAACATCAGTTAAACCTTTTGTATAGTTTTCTAATGCTTTATTAAACTCTTTTTGTAATTGTTCATAATAGCTTACTGTTTTGCCAGTATTAAATGGTTTCATTACATCGCCTTTAATATTTAATTTGCCATAAGATGATTTTTGATAATAACTTGATAAACTTTCCCATCCAGTTTGTTCAGATGTTCCAAAGAATGCTGTTTTTAAATCTTCTACCATTGATGACGGAGCTTTGCAATCGGTAAATTCAACTGGAATTACTAAAACATTTGGATTGCCAATTGATGGTAAACCTTTTGTAATGCCTAAAATTTCACCAGTTTCTTCATCATATCCCATTTTGTCTAAAACATCTTCTAATAAGCAATGATCAACATTAGCTTTAAAAGTATCTCTAGCTGCCGCATTAACAACAACAGTTAATGTAGTTTTAACTCCGTTGTAACTAATTGTAATAGTATAACTTCCTACTGTATTAGTATCAATTGAGCCACTAACTTGATATTCACCATATGCTAATTGTTTTGTGTCTTTATTATTATAAGTTGCAATTACTTTTACCTTATTTTCTTTAAGAGCATCATCTAATTGTGTACCACAAGCGATGATTAATTGACTTGGTTCAACGCTTAAATATTTTATAACTACTGGATCACCTTGATGATAAGAATCTTCAATGTTTGCCGCGTTTGTTATTGCAAGTTGATATTGATTATAGTAACTTACATGTAAACCAGTTAAATCAATAGTATCACCAACAGTTGCATTTTTAAGGATACTAAATATTTTTTCTTTACTTGCTTGATCTAAGTGTTTAGAAATAAATACAATCGATTCTACATTATTTACTGCTATTTTAAATGACACATCAGAGTCAGTTGTTGGATAACTTGTTGGTAATGTTTTTATTGTTGCATTGTATACATTAATAGGTTGACTAATATAGTTTTTTAAATTATCTTGTGATAAACTAGTCAATACTATTTCATTTAATTGATATTCGTCACTTGAAGTTTCAACGTTTTCAATATTAGATAATTGATGAATTGTTTTATATATTTGTACTGTACCTGTTACTGTAACAGTATTACCCAAAATTATTTGTGAAGCAAATGAAGTATTATTTCCACAATATACTAATAGACCATTTTGACCATCACTAATATAAAAGTTATTACCATAAATACCAGTGATAACACCACTAACTGTAACATCAGTAGTACCATCTGCTAATTTATACACATCGCCAATGGTTGTTTTACTTTCATCTTCGTATAGTTTTGCACTAGGTATGTTAAAACTCGCTTTATCATAATCAGAGATTGTAACCTCATATTCATAATCATGGCTTTCATTATTGTAAGTATAAATTGATTTAAGTGTTACTTTAGTTATTAAATTTGATTCAACATATACTTTGCATTCACTAAAAACTTCATCTTCATAATCTCCAACAAAGGCTTTACAGACAGTTTGTAAGTTTTCTTCTTGAGGTTCATAATATCCAGCTTCATTAAGATTAAATTTTTCATTACTTAAACTATTTAATTTTAAAATTTCAAAATATGCAATGTAGTATTCAAAACCTTCAGTAGTTTCAGGAATATAGTACCAACTATTATTTTGCTTAAAAATATAACGATATTGATTATTTACTTTAGCTAAATATTGTGTTTCATCAGCTATTTCTACCGCAATATCTCCTTGATTGTAACTGTATGTAGTACTCGTTACTTCTCCATTAGATTTTGAAGAAATTGTGTAACGATAATTATTTTTATTAAAATCAATGTCTGCATTAAGCTTTGATAATATTCTTCCGTAATAAACTTTATCACCTGTGTCTTCCTTAGTGATTTTTGTTACTTTATCGCCTTTGTATGTCCTATCTTCATACCAACCATCAAAGATTTCGTAACTTTTCAAGTTTGGAATTGGTAATACTAATCCCTTTCCTTCTTCATAAGTATTTGGTGACAAAGTAATATTGACACTGCCTTCAACATAATAGCTTATTTTACTAACTTTTTTTTCAGTTGTTACACAACCAAACAGTGCTATTGTTATTAGTAAAAATAAACAACATCTAATTATTTTTTTCATTTTCTATTCCTTTCTAACAGTCACAATCTTCAATACCACTTCTAGTAGTAAAGTAATTGGAGTTATTCTTTCGTAGATTTTCGTATCCCCCTAGATATATAATTATTTTTTTATATCCACATTTTTTTAAGTATTCTGCAACCTTTATAACGTCTTTACCCTTTTCATCAATAATAAAAATAGTATCTTGTTTATTCGCAATAATTAACTTTTGCATTAGTTCTTCGAAAGAGCCATTATTAATATCATAATTGATAAAGCCTACAAAATGTTCTTTTGCGAATGAATTATTTAAATCTCTTAAATCAAGTAGTACATAATCATCTCTAGTAGTTGATGTGTATTTTTGGGTTTCATCTAAGAATTTAATCGCTTGGTTTTCTTCATAAACCTTTATTTTTTTTACAACACATGAAGTAAGAAAGACAATGCCAGTTAGCAGAAATAAGTTAATTTTTTTCATTTTTTATTTCCTCTAACATTTTTATGTCTTCATTTGTTAAAGCAATATTTCCTAATAATTCTGGTCTAACCTCATAAGTTTTCTTCAAAGATTGGTATCTTTGCCATTTTTTTATATTGGCATGATGACCAGAAACAAGCACGTCAGGCACCTTTTTTCCATCGTATTCATATGGTCTTGTATACTGTGGATATTCTAATAACCCCATAGTAAACGATTCACCAACAATTGATTCATCACTTATTACACCAGGAACTAATCTAGCAATAGAATCAATAATTGCACAAGCAGGGATTTCTCCTCCAGTTAGTACATAATCGCCAATGGAAATTTCTTCATCAATATAATCTAGAATTCTATTATCAATACCTTCATAGTGACCACAAACAATTACAATATGATCAAGTTTTGATAGTTTTTCAGCCCTGTTTTGATTATATACATTGCCACTTGGTGATGTTAAAATTTTGTATGCTTTGTCTATATTGGGAATAGTTTTCATTGCTAGATGAATAGGCTCAACACTTATTAACATACCAGCTCCACCACCATATGCATAGTCATCAACTGTTGAATGTTTATTGGTTGAAAAATCTCTAAAATTAATTATGTTTACTTCAATTATCTTTTTTTCAATTGCTCTTTTTAAAATAGATTGATTTAGCATACCTTCAATCATTTCTGGAAAAAGCGTTAATATATCAAATCTTACTGACATTTTTCTAGCACCTTTACAACAATGTTTTCATCGTTAACATCAATAATAAATTCGTCAACGAATGGAATTAATATTCCTTGTTTGCCATCATCAATCTCCATAATATAACCTTGAGGTACTTCAATGAAATCTTTAACAACTCCAATATTATTGTTGTTTTCATCTAATACTTCTAGGCCAATAAGCGCATCAGCCTCATATTCTTCTTCTAAGAGAGGTGGTTCATCTGCAGCATCAGCATAAACTTTTGAACCAACATATTTTTCTACCAAATTAATATCATTCCAATTATTAATCGTAATTAATACATTATTTTTATGAATACGCATGGAAGTTATTTCAACTTCTAATTTTTCTTTTTTGGAAACGATTTTTACTAAAGCTCCTTTTCTAAAGCGATAGTCGATAAAATCACTTTCAGAAAATACCTTTAATTCTCCTTTAATACCAAAAGTACCAATTATTTCTCCAATATAGATTAATTCTTGCTTATTCATTTTTTATTTCACCTTTTTTATTAAACATTTCTTTACTCTTTTTACTACGTAAAAGTAATAATGAATTAAGTATTGCAATTAATGAAACACCTACATCGGCAAATATTGCAATAAATAATGGGAACTCATATGTTGTGTTCATAACCCTATTGAACGCGGCTAACACGATTGCGGCGAGCATAACAATTGCTTTAATTGATAAACAAAATATGATATTTTGTAAAACTTTTCGCTTTGATTTTTTTGATAAGGTTATTAAATCATTTAATTTAGTTAGATTATCTCCCATTATAACTATGTCAGCAATCGCAATGGTTGCATCACTACCAGCTTCACCCATTGCAATACCAACATCAGCGCTTGCTATTACTGGCGCATCATTGATACCATCACCAATAAATACGGTTTTCCCTTTTGAGTTTTTCTTTAATTTTTCCACAAATTCAACTTTTTGATGTGGCAATAGTTCTGAATGAGTTTCATCAATACCTATTTCTTTCGCCACGTTTTCCGCAATAGCTCTTGAGTCTCCCGTTAACATATAGCATTTTTCAATTTTTTGCTTATGCAACTTTTCAATAGTTTCTTTGGCTTCTTCCTTTATGATGTCGCCAATCTCTACATATCCTTGATATATTTTGTTCTTTACAACATGTATTACCAAGTTACTAGTTTCAACATCAGGTATTTCAATTTTATTAGCATGCATAAGTTTATAATTACCAACTAATATCTTATTACCATTAATTGTGGCTTTAGACCCACCTGTTACAGCTGTAAAATCAGAAATAATTTCTGAAAAGATATTTTCTCTTCCATATGCATCAACTACTGAAATTCCAATTGGATGGGTTGAATAGTATTCCGCATATATTACTAAATTTAATAAAGCTTCTTCAGTAATATCAGGTGCCACAGGGACAACTTTAGAAATAGAAAATAAACCTTTAGTAAGTGTACCAGTTTTATCAAACACCATATTTTCAACATTACTTAAAGCTTCAATATAGTTGCTACCTTTTACTAATATACCTTGTCTACTTGCAACACCAATTGTTGAAAAATAACATAATGGTACAGATATTACTAAGGCACAAGGACAAGAAATTACCAAAAGTTCCATCGCAGTATAAATCCATTCTTTCCAGTTAGCACTATCTAAGATTATGCCACATGTTGCAATTATTAAAGCAAATAGAACAATAAATGGTGTAAAATATCTTGCAAATTGTGATATGAAAGTTTCTGTTTTTCCTTTGTTGCTTGCGGCATTTTCTACTAAATCCATAATTTTGGAAATCATTGAATCACGGTATGGTCGCAATACTTTTACTTCAATCATTTGCCCCATATTTATACTACCACTTAAAATAGTTTCGCCTACATCTACAGATCTTAATAAACTTTCACCAGTTAAATTCTTAGTATCTATATTGGTTTTGCCGCTAACAATTACTCCGTCTGCTGGAACCATTTCTCCTTTACTAACAATCATTATATCGCCTGGTAAAAGACTTTCAACATTTACTTCCGTTATTTCTAAATCTAATTTTATTTTTGCGGTTTTAACTTCAAAATTTAGTAGATTTAATATTGATTTTCTAGAGTGATTTACAGCCCTATTTTGGAGAATTTCACCAATTTGATAAAGTAAAACAACTACAATTGCTTCTACTTCATGACCAGTTGGGAAAGCACCAATACTTGCAATAGTCATCAAGAAAGTTTCATCTAATAATTGACCTTTAAATAAATTCTTTAAAAATCGCCATACTACTGGGTAACCTATCATTAAATATGGTATAACATATAAAATTTTAGGAAAATTAGCATATTTATGATTAATAATATAAAATATAATTGTTAAGATTATTCCTAAAATAAACAGTATTGTTTGGCTAGGCTTCATCTTTTTAGCATTATCAAAGTCTCGTCTTTTGGTTTGTTCTACTTCAGCTACAGTTATTCTATCATCAACTGTTTTTGCGATTTTTGTTACATCCGCAACCAAAGTTTCTAAGACGCTTGGATCATATGTTTCAATGATAAATCTACCAGTTGGAAAGTCTACAATAATTTGTTCGTGATTAATTGTTCTTTTAGCAATCGTTTCAACTCTCATTGCACAATGGGCACAATCTAATCCATTTAAATATAAAACTTTACGATATTTTTCAATTGTTTCAACTTTTATTATTTGCGCTTTTTTCTCATATTCCCGAATTGCTTTTGTTACGTCTTCTTCAAGTTTTTTTATATCTTCTTCATTTTTTATAACATCAGTGGAATATTCTAAATGTAATACATATTTATTATTTTCTATACTAGCAGAGGTAATATAATCGATTTTTTTAATTTCATTTATAATTCTTTTGAAATTCTTGTTACCACTAATTTTTAAAATTTGATAGTTTCTAACATCATTCACATCATTACCTCCTATTTAATTTCATTATATACATATAATACCTAAATTTTTGATTTTTTGCAAATAAAAAGTCCCAACTTAGTTGGAACTTTCTTCGTCTGCACTAAATTCTATATCCACATTTTGCTTTTGGCGAATTGCTACCGCATGAGCAAGTGTTCTAATTGCACTTGCAACTCGTCCTTTCTTGCCAATAACTCTTCCTAAGTCATCTTGATTAACTTTTACTTTAACCAAAACTTTATCATCTTCTGTAGAACTAGTCGCTTTTACATCACCAGGATGTGTTACAAGTGGCTTAATTAATTCTATTACTAAGTTTTCGTAATTAACTTCAGCCATTATCTACACCTATTCACCTTTTGTTTGGTTTTCTAAAAATTTAGCAAGTAGACCTTCTTTTGACAATAAAGATTTTACAGTATCAGTAGGTTTTGCGCCTAAACTTAACCATTTCATTACTTTTTCTTCATCAAGTTTAACTGTAGCTGGATTAGTTAGTGGGTCATATGTACCTACAACTTCAATAAATCGTCCATCACGTGGATTGCGTGAATCTGTTGCTACAATACGATAGAAGGGACTCTTTTTAGAACCATATCTTTGTGATCTTAATCTTACCATAATATTTGCCTCCAAATTTATTTACCTAGATATTTTAGCATATTTTATTAAATGTGTCAAGCAAAAACACTTGACACATTAACTATTTAAATATTTTAACATTCCATTAATAAAATCAATTTGCTTACGTAGATTTTCAATTTTATCAGATGTGGTCATTTTTAGATTTATTTTTACTTCTTTTTCAAAATCATTAATACTGGCAGGATTTTCATTTAAAGTAACATACCATCTTGGATTATAACGCAAATAATTTAAATATACATCATTACTATATATTTTATCTAAAACCGTTTGTAACATTAATCCCACCAGCTGTTGTAATTGTTATTATATATTCCGGTAGGTCTTCCCCCAAAGCTTTGGGTAATCTGCAATACTTTTTGAACCGTGTTTAGTGTTTTACTAATTGAATCTGGGTCAATTTTTTTTACATAATTTACAACGTTTTTTAAACTAGTAGATGATAACAATTCTTCGATCGTGTTGCTTTTTGCTTTTTGTTCGGTTTCTTTTAATACAGGCGCCGTTTGATACTTTTGCCATGAAGCATCATTTTCACCAAGTACTACCCAGTTTTCATACATTTGTTGCCAACTATGATTGCCGTTTTTTACATCTTCTACTATTCCTGGATATTTTGTAAGAAAGGCTCTAAATTCATCCATTCGACTAGCCATAGTTTATCCCTCCTACTTTTAATTTATTATAAAAATAACATTTTGTGACAAAAGTTTATTTTTTACATATGATAAATTGAAAGGAGAATTGAAATGTTTAATTTTTTGAAAAAAAATAACAGCAATCGCCAAGCAAACTATGGATATCCATATCCTAACTATTACCAACCTCAAATGCCATATCAACAAGGTCAACCACAGCTCACTAACTATGATATGAATATAATGGACACTGAAATTGACGAATTAAAAAGGCAAATAAACGATCTTTATAAACGCGTCACCCGCATTGAAAACTATTTAGGAATTAGACAAAACCATGATGCTATTCAATAGACTTTATTGTCTGATATATTGAAATGCCGGTTTTTTGATAAAAATTTTCATTATAGCGTTTTTCCAAAGATAAATTATTTATAATATTTTTATATTCTAAATAAGCTTCTTTTATCTTTTGCTTACTAACTTTATTATTTTTATATTGTCCCATTAGTTGATAAAATTGAATAATTTTTATTATTTCTTCAACCGTAAATAAATCATAATCAATTTCGTATGTTTCATCTAAAGTTTTTTTATTATTATATTTCTTTTTCATATGCATCACCTATAAATATTATACCACATTTTTAATAATCTAGGCAAATAAATATTCAATATATTCGTTTTATCATATTATACAATGAAGTTGTTAATAACAACTTAAAAAGGAGGGAAATTATGTATCAACCAAATTATGGCTACAATTGTTGTGGGCAAACTAACCCTTGTTGTAACACAAATACATTCGGTGGTTATGGATATGCACTCATCCTTGTATTATTCATTCTTTTAGTTATCATCGGTACAGCACGTTGGTAGTTTAAAAAGCGAAAAAGGTTCATTAGAACCTTTTTTCTTTTATGTTAATTTACTTGTCAGATATTATTTTTTTTAGTATAATAAATAACATGGAGGTTGTTATAACATGATATTAATGAAAGACATAATTAAAGAAGGAAACCCCATTTTACGCACTAAATGTGTAGATGTAGAACTACCTTTATCTAAAGAAGACGAAGATGCAATAAATAATATGATTGAATATTTAGAAAATTCTCAAGATGAAGAATTAGCTAAAAAATATGATTTACGACCTGGCGTAGGACTTGCGGCACCACAAATAGGGCTTAATAAAAAAATGCTTGTAATATTAACTGATGACGAAGCAGGTAATCTCCATTTTTACCCAATGATTAATCCTAAATTAGTTAGTTATTCTGAAGAAAAAACTTACTTAGAAGGTGGTGAAGGTTGCTTATCGGTTGATCGTGAAGTAAAAGGGTTAGTCCACCGTGCTAAACGTGTTACTGTTGACACTTATTTATATAATGATGGTAAGCTTAATCACTGCAAACTTAGATTAAAAGGTTATGTTGCCGTGGTATTCCAACATGAATATGACCATTTAAATGGTATTTTATTTGTTGATCGTATTAATAAAAACAACCCATTTGAAATAGTAGAAAACTCTACTCCTGTTAAATTTGAATAAACTCCCCTAAGGGAGTTTTTTTATATCAATCCAATTTTTTTAACTGCTCTATATAAACCATCATTGTCAATAGTATCTGTCACAAAAGTGGCATTGTCTTTAGCAATTTTACTAGCATTACCCATCGCAACACTGGTTCCAACTACTTTAAACATTTCTGCGTCATTATCGCCATCACCAAATGCGTACATATTTTCTTTTTTGTAGCCCATTTTTTCTACAATCTTGTTTATCCCATTAGCTTTTGATGAACCATTAGGAATTATATCAGCACCATAATTCCCCCATCTTATAATGTTTAAATTTGGGAATGCTTTGGTTAACTTTTCAATTTTATCATTTTCACTAAACAACCATACTTGCATTACCTTTTTGTTGATATCAAAAGGTTTATGGTTTAAATCAATTACATTTGCACTAATATACTCACTAAAACTTTTAGCACTTTCCGGTGTAAAATAAGTCATTTCAACTTCTTTAGTGGTAATCAATCCCATTGGATAGTTTTCTTTTTCACTTATTTCTATTAATTTTTTTACATCTTCTTTTTCTAAATAAGCCTCGTAAATTATTTCCCCATCTACATACACTTCTTGGCCATTAGATAAATTCATACCTCTAAAGTATTCTTGAAAAGCAGATAGTTTCCCCAAGGTTTGTCTCGATCTTCCCGTTGATAAATATAAATCATAATCAGGATGAGTTTTTAATTGGTTTAACATATCAATAGATGATGGTAGAACTGATTTAGTATTACCATCAAAGAGCGTTCCATCGATGTCGAAAAATAGAGCTTTACGTTCATTCATAATTATTACCTCGTTTAGATTATATCATACTTCATTATATGCTTTCAACGAGTTGACTTTTTTTAGATTTTAGAGTATAATAATTATAATCTATTTAAAGATAAATATACATTTTTTATGAAAGGAGGAAAAAATGAAAGATAACCCTAAAAAGAAAATCATTAAGCAAAACAATGATATCCGTGTTTATTCACTTGGTGGTTTGGGTGTTGTTGGCATGAATATGTATGTTGTTGAATCTGGCGATGAAATCATCATAATGGATGCAGGAATATTATTTGCAGACGACGATGTACATGGCGTTAATTATGTAATTCCTGACTTCACTTATTTAAAACAAAACGAAAAAAAGATTGTTGGATTATTTATCACCCATGGTCATGAAGATCATATTGGTGCAATACCTTTTTTACTAGAACAAGTAAATGTCCCCGCAATCTACACAACTGGTATAGCAGTTGGGTTTATTGAAAACAAACTAAGTGAATTCCCTAATATTCAGTATAAACTAATAAAATTCAATGATAACTCTAATTATAAATTTAATAACTTTGAAGTATCATTTTTTAGAACAAATCATAGTATTCCTGATTCTTTTGGTATTGCTATAAAAACTAGACTTGGTTATATTGTTAATACTGGAGATTTTAAATTTGATTTCAACCCTGTTGGAGCTAAACCTGACTATTACAAAATGACCTCTTTAGGCAAAGAAGGTGTTTTATGCTTATTATCAGATAGTACTAATGCTGATATTTCTAATTTTTCGCAAGGTGAAAGAAAAATTGGTGAAAATTTAATGAATTTATTCAGTCATATTGAAGGACGCATTATCGTTGCGGCATTTGCATCAAATGTCTTTAGAGTACAACAAATAATTGATGCTAGTGTTGCTTCAAATCGTAAAGTTATTGTATTTGGACATAGTATGGAAAAAACTATCGAAATTGCTTCTAAGTTGAAATATATTACTTATCCAAAAGGTTGGGTACTAAATTCACGTGAACTAAAGAAGCAAGATACTGATAATGTTACTATTCTATGTACTGGTTCTCAAGGTGAACCCCTTGCGGCCCTTTCAAGAATTGCAAATGGCAGTCACAAGCAAATAAAACTATTGCCAAATGATACTGTCATTTATTCAAGTAAAGCAATACCTGGCAATGAAATATTTGTAAATCGTAATATCAACAACTTAGTACATGCTGGTGCTCACGTAATTCAAAATAGTCCACTTACTGATACGCATACAACCGGACACGCTTCTCAAAATGAAATACGTATGATGTTGTCTTTTATGCAACCTAAATATTTTATGCCAGTTCATGGTGAATATTTAATGTTAAAAGAACATGCTAGAATTGCAACTGAACTAGGCATTAAAAAAGAAAATTGCTTTGTTTTAGATCCAGGTGATGCAATTTCATTTAGTGAAAAAGGTGCTAAAATAATTAAACATTGTGTAACCGCAGATAACGTATATTTAGATTCATCATTAAATGTTGTTGATTCAAGTACTTTATCTGAACGTAAAAAAATGGCCGATGAAGGCCTCATTAGTATTGCATTTACAATATCAAAAAATAAACGTTTAATTGGTTCTCCAATTGTTAAATCATGTGGTTTTACCGATACTGAATCTGCTACCTCAAAAAGTTTAGAAAATACTATTAAACAAAAGGCTAGTGATATTGTTGTAAATCTTTTAAAGAATTATAAGAATATTAATGTCAAAAATTTTGAAAAGCAAATATCAATGCAATTAGGTCAATTTCTATTTCAAAAGATTGATCGCAAACCACTTATTGTACCAATTATTAATATTTTAGAAAAAGAATAAAAAGGCCAAAAAGGCCTTTTTTAGTTTTGACTATTACAAGTGCAGCTATCTTCCTGTAATGTCTTTTTACATGTTTGGAGCATTTGATTCATTGCGTCACTTACATTTTTCACAATTTTGTCTATTTTCTTTTTGTTTGAAGCGACCATCCATACTCCTAAAACCGTCATTGCTCCAGCTGCGAACGGAACGACTGATGATTTCATATTGTCACCTCTTTGACTATAGTAGCATGAGTGGATTTTATCTGTATATTTAATAGTTCTAAACAAAGTGAATATTATATGTTCTCCTAATAAAACTCAAGATACTTTCTTCATGCAATATTATTATGTCGAAAAATAGTTTTCATATACTATTTTTCTTTTTCCATTTTTTATAAGTTTTTAAAATCATCAGGATCTAATTCTGAAAAAGTTTCTCCTAAGCTATCTTCTTCTATTAATGGTTGCTTGATGCTTGGTGAAGAATCATTTTTTATAAATTCTATTAGCTTTTCTTTTAAAATAGTTTTTCTATTAGCTTCAATACGTTTAATTCCTTGTTGCATTGCCGCAACATCTCCAACCATTATTAAAGTCTTTTTGGCTCTTGTTACACCTGTATAAATTAACTTTCTTCTTAACATTATGTAATGTTGAAAAGTAAATGGCATAACTACAACATCAAACTCGCCACCTTGTGCTTTGTGTACACTGATTGCATATGCTAAGCTTAAATCTTCAAGTTCTTCTAAAGTGTAGTTTACTTTTACTGTATCAAAGATTACTTCTAACCCATTGATCTTTAAATTTTTATATTTAAAGTGACTAATGTAACCTACATCTCCATTCATTATTCCTTTTTCAGCGCGATTTACTAATTGAATAACTTTATCATTTTCTCTGAATATATTACCATAATACTTTATTTCGCCAACTGTTTCATCAAGGGGATTTATTTCATCTTGAATTCTAGCATTAATAGCATTAATACCTATATCTCCTCTGTACATCGGAATAAGTACTTGGATATCTTTTTTTATGTCATAACCCTTATTGACAAATCTTTTTACTATATCAACGGTAATACTAGCAATATGTTCATTATCAGTTGGAATAAAGGTCCTATCTGACTGTTTAGATAAAATAGTTTCTGGTAATATTCCTTCATTTACATCATGTGCTAATTTTATAATATTTGAACCTTCTGCTTGACGATGTATTTTTGTTAATCTAGTAGTTTTTATTTCTTTTGAATCTATTAGATCTTTTAGTACTTGTCCAGGACCTACACTTGGTAATTGGTCAACATCTCCAACAATAATGATTCTTGCATCTGGTTGCATTGAAGTTACCAAATATGAGGCAAGCGATAAATCCATCATTGATGCTTCATCGACAATAATTAGTTTAGCATCAGTTTTGTTATATTTATTATAAGTGAAGTTATTTCTACCCATATAACCCAAAAATTTATGAATTGTCATTGTTGGCATATTAGTAGATTCTTTCAAGCGCTTGGCAGCTTTTCCCGTCGGGGCAAGTAAGGCAATGTAATCTAGCAATGCTTTATTTTCATTGTTTAACTTAAAATACATTTCAATAATTGCTTTGATAATAGTTGTTTTACCTGTACCAGGTCCACCAGTTATAATTATGATTGGTTCAGTAAAAGCATTCAATATCGCTTGTTCTTGTTCTTTACTATATTCAACATGACTTTTTTCTTTGATTTTTTGATATTCAGCAGCTATTGATTCATTGTCATATACTGGTGGTTTTTTATTGTCATCGGTAGTACCTTTTAGTATTTTAGCAATACCCCTAGCTAGTTCAATTTCTTGAATATACATTTTGTAATCATAGATATTGTCTGCTTCATCTATGTAAACTTTCTTTTCTTTTTCGAGAATTGCTATTACTTCATTGAAGACTTTTCCATCGATTTCTTTATTTATATACTTTGTTGCAAAAATATATAAATCACTACGACAAATATAACTATTACCAGCACTATACAACGCTTCTTCTAAAACATATCCCGTTAAAGCTTTTAGTCTTATCATACTATTTTCTTCGATGCCTAGTTTCAATGCAAAGGCATCATTTTTTTTGAAGCCAAATCTTTCAATTTTTTCCATCAAAATGTATGGATTCTCTAAAACTATTTCTTTTGCTTTTGCGCCAAACAAATTTATTATTTTGTGAGTCATATCCATAGTTATACCATTATCTAAGAAAAATACAACATTTTCTTGATTTTGTTCATCACTTATTATTCCCGTAATAATAACATGTTTTTGTTTGTCGGTTAGATTAATGCTATCTAAAATGTGGGGATCATTTTTTATTTTTAATAAGCAATCTTCACCAATATTTTCGATAATTATTTTTGCAATTTTAGGACCAATTCCCGGAAACATTTCACTTGAAAGATAGCTTATAATACCTTCTTCATTGGCAATCAGTTTGCGTTTATAACTATTAATTTTAAATTGCAATCCATAGTTAGAATCTCTTATAAATTCGCCTTCTAAAACATATTCTTCGTGTATATTAGGCTTTCTATCAAAAAAGCCAACCACTGGAATGGTATTTCCAATGATTTTGGCCTTTTTCATCGCTATGTTTTTATCTTTATAATCTACTTCTAAAATGGCAACGGTATAACCAGTGTCATCTTTATAATAGTTTATTCTGTTAATAACTCCATTAATCGTTTCCATTTTAGTTTCCTCTTTCTTTAGTATTTCCGCAAAGTATCATTCATATATACTTTGTCAATTGTTCCTCCACCTAAGCAATATTCACCATCGTAAAATACACATGCTTGTCCTGGTGTAATTGCCTTAACTGGTCTTTTACATCTTACTTCAACTGTACCATCTTCTAATGGATAAACAGTTATTTCTTCATCTGGTTGACGATATCTAAATTTTGCGGTCAAATTTTGTCCAGGAACTAATTTATCATTAATAATATTAACATCTGTTAGGATTACTCTGTTTGCGTATAATAACTCAGTATCACTACCTTGACCAACAATTAGTTGATTCTTTAATGTATCTTTGCCACAAACAAACCATGCTTCACCTGGTCCGCCAATATGTAATCCTTTACGCTGTCCAATTGTATAATACATAACACCATCATGATGTCCAACTACCTTACCATCGGTTGAAATTATTTCACCTTCGTTGGCGGGAATATAATTCATTAGAAACTCTTTAAAATTTCTTTCGCCAATAAAACATACGCCAGTAGAGTCTTTTTTGTCTGCTACTACTAGATTATATTTTCTTGCAAGAGCACGAACATCAGGCTTAACCATATCTCCAATAGGAAACATTGCCTTAGCAAGTTGTTCGCTACTTAGCTGAGATAGGAAGTAAGATTGGTCTTTATTCTCATCTACACCGCGTAATAAATAGTTTTTTTCGCCATCATGAATTACTCTTGCATAATGTCCCATCGCAATATAATCTGCACCAAGTTCTACTGCTTTGTCTAAAAAAGTTTTAAATTTAATTTCTTTGTTGCATAGAATATCAGGATTTGGAGTACGATTTTTTCGATATTCTGATAAAAAATATGCAAATACAGAGTTCCAATATTCTTCAATAAAATCAACTCGATGTAGCTTTATTCCCAATTGCTCAGCTACTTTTTTAGCATCTTGGTAGTCTCTTTCTTGGGGACAAACATCATCCATCAAATCAGGATTTCCCATAACATCATTGTTTACAGCTGAATCCCAATTACGCATATACATCGCTTCAACATCATAGCCTTGTTCCTTTAATCTAATTAAAGCAACACTACTATCAACTCCCCCAGATAAACCAACTATAACTTTTGGCTTTCTTTCAGACATTTTATTTTCCTCCGGATTTTAATTCAAATATAATATCGCGAAGAGTCATTGCTTCTTCAAATTGAAGGGCTTTAGCTGCCTCACGCATTTGTTTTTCTAATTTTTCCATAATATTCTTTTGTTCAATTTTAGATAATTTTTGATAATTATCCAAAGTTATGGCCGCATTAACATTTTCCAAACTTTCTAGTTTGTCGTTGCCAACAACTTCACCGATTTCTTTTTTGATTGTAGTAGGAATAATATTGTGTTCTTTATTGTATTCCTCTTGAATTTTTCTTCGTCTTGCGGTCTCATCAATTGCTTCTTTCATTGAATCAGTCATTGTGTCCGCATACATAATTACTTTACCATTGGCGTTACGAGCAGCTCTACCAACTGTTTGAATCAGTGATCTTGCACTACGTAAGAAGCCCTCTTTATCCGCATCTAATATACAAATTAAACTTACCTCCGGAATATCTAATCCTTCTCTAAGTAGATTGATTCCAACTATTACATCATAAATACCTTTTCTAAGTTTCCTTATTACCTCAAGACGATCTAAAGCTTTTATTTCTGAATGTAAATATGCAACCTTTATTCCGTTTTCTTTTAGATATGATGTCAAATCTTCACTCATTTTAATAGTTAAAGTTGTAATTAATGTTCTTTCGTTTTTAGCATTTTGTGCTTTTATATCCGCAATTATTTTATCTATTTGATTCTTAGTTGGTCTTACTTCAATTATAGGATCAAGTAAACCAGTAGGTCTAATTATTTGTTCAACAATTTCATAACTTCTTGAAAGTTCATAATCACCTGGGGTTGCGGAAACATATATTACTTGTTTTATTTTACTTTGAAATTCTTCGAAATTAAGTGGCCTATTATCTAGTGCTGAAGGTAATCTAAAGCCATACTCTACCAAAGTCTTTTTTCTACTTTGGTCACCATTGTACATTCCTCTTACTTGAGGTATTGTTACATGTGATTCGTCAATCACCATTAGGTAATCATCACCAAAGAAATCTAATAAGACAGATGGTGTTTCACCTTTATTTCTTAAGCTTAAATGTCTTGAATAGTTTTCAATGCCACTACAACTACCGATTTCTTTCAACATTTCAATATCATATTTTGTGCGTTGTTCGATTCTTTCAGCTTCTAATAATTGGCCTCTTTCAGTGAAATAAGCAATTTGTTCTTTCAATTCTTCTTCTATTCTACGAATTGCTTCTTCTTTCTTTTCATCACTTAATACAAAGTGGGTTGCAGGAAAGATTGAAACAGTATCCATTATTTTAATCACTTTTCCAGTTGTGACATCAAACATTGCAATTCGTTCTACCTCATCATCAAAAAAGGTTATTCTAATTCCGTGGTCATGTTCAGAAACTGGTAATATGTCTACATTATCACCTTTTACTCTAAAACTACCTCTTGCAAATTCCATTGAATTTCTAACAAATTGCATTGATACTAATTTTTCCAATAAATCTTTTCGTTCTAGTTTTTCGGCTTTTCTAATAACTAACATTGAGTTTTCATAATCATCAGGGTCACCAATACCATAAATACATGATACTGAAGCAACTATTATTGTATCTTTTCTTTCTAAAATACTTGCGGTTGCGGCATGACGCATTTGGTCAATTTCATCATTAATACTAGAGTCTTTTTCAATATACATATCTTTACTAGGTACATATGCTTCTGGTTGATAATAATCATAATATGAAATAAAATACTCTACTCTATTTTCTGGAAATAAACTTTTTAATTCTGCATATAATTGACCAGCTAAAGTTTTATTATGTGCTAATACTAAAGTTGGTTTATTTACATTTGCTATAACATTTGCTATTGTAAAAGTTTTACCAGTACCAGTTGCACCTAACAAAGTTTGTTCAGTTACACCTAATTCTATATTTTCTGATAATCGCTTTATTGCCTCAATTTGATCTCCCATTGGTTTGTAGGGAGCAACTAGTTTAAACTTATCCATTTTACTTTCTCATATATACAACATTCTTAGGATGATGAACATCGTATAAAATATTTACATATTGTTCTTGAGTTTCGGTATACATAAAGGAATTTAAATTTGCTTTAATTTTTTCACCTTTGTTATTGTAAAACTCAATTTCCATTATTGATTCTTTTACACCTTTTTGGTTTTTAGTACGACCTAGTTTAAATGTTTTAACTTCAGCCATACATTTAACACCATACATCTTTAAGTAGCTTTGGTTTTGATCACGATCAGCCATAGTAAATCTTTCAATGATATACGGAATAGTAAATACGTATAAAAGAAGTGGTAATAAATACATTATTGGATTTGATTGAGTGCAACTACTCATATTGCTATTAGAAAAATTAGCATCATTAAATAAAGTTGTACCTAAATTAACCTTTAGAAGAATTGCGGTAGATAATACCCATCCTGCCATCATCATACCAACAATAGCAAACATTGCATCAGTTACAAGAGGGCCTTTTTCAACCTTAATTGGTTGTCCTTCAAGATATGTTGGAAAGCATGTAACTCGTTTCCAATTTTCAATTTCTGGGTAATATATTTCAACTTCTTGGTCAACATAATATTGATCATTAAATTCTTTTTCGGTTAAATCAAAGTAGTCAACAAATTTTGTATAATTACTAGGTGAAGTATATTCAACTCTAATAAATACTCTTTTCTTTTCTTTAACTATTTCAACTATTTTGCCCTTTACACTACGGCAAGATTTTTTCATTTCTTTGTTTACTTTCTTTGCTCTTATTAAATTCAAAACAAATGCGGTAATATAAACTACCATAAAACCCATAATAATAGTGATATAGGCTATACTCATAAATTTGTACATCTTGTGTTCCTCCTATTTGTGATATTCTTTATGATTAATAATTGTTAATGCACGATAAATTTGTTCTAATAGAATTAATCGCATCAATTGATGGGGAAATGTCATATCTGAAAAAGATAATTGATAGTTACTACGTTTTTTAACTTTTTCACTTATACCATTAGAACCACCAATAACAAAGGTAATTTTGGAATTACCATAAGTTGGTAAATCATGGATCAGTTTACTTAATTCAATACTATCAAGTTTTTTCCCACTTATTTCTAAGGTTATAACATACTCATCTTTATTAATTTTTTCTAAAATATTTTCTCCTTCATTATCGATATTTTTTGAAATATCTGATAAATTATACTCCTTAACTTCAACAACCTCTATTTTTTGAAATCCTTCAATTCTTTTAAGATATTCTTTTATACCATCGACTAAATAGTTTTCTTTTATTTTTCCGACGCAAACAACTTTTATCATTTACTTTACCTCTATTACGTCCAATGGTTCATCCTGTTTAGCAATTAAAAGTTCGCAGGGAATATCACCATCAAAAACTTCGTTAACAGCTCTCATAGCTAATGTTTCACTATTACACTCTTCACTTAAATGAGATAGAATGACAGTTTTAACATATCTAAAATCAAAATCTTTCAAATAATTTGAACATTGTAAATTAGATAAGTGACCTTCAGTAGAAAGGATACGTTTAATTAAAGGCCAAGGTCTTTTGCTGGCCTTTAGTTTTGCTACATCGTGATTTGATTCTAGTGATATAACTTGTAATCTTGATATTAGTGATAAGTATTGTTCAGGAATATATCCTGTATCTGTAATATAACCATATGTAGCATTACCAGCGCATTTTTCTTTTATAACATATCCATAACAAGAACTTGCATCATGTGATAATTCAAGTGGAACATATATCAAATCATTTAATTCATATTTACAATTACTTTTGATTAATCCTACTTTAAGGTTTCCTAACCCACCACTATATTTTTGATTAACACAGTAATATGTTGGTTCGCTCATATATATGGTGGCGTTAGTTCTAGTTGCAACCGAAACCAAATATTTAACATGATCAGTATGCTCATGGGTAACAAGAATAGCATCCAAATTATTTAATACGATATTCCGTTGAGCTAATCGATTTTTAATTTGTTGATAGCTTATTCCAGCATCAATCAATAATTTAGTATTTTGTGTTTCTATATATGTGGCATTACCTTTTGATCCACTTGCTAAAATAACTACTTTCATACTTTCCTCACTAATGAGTTATTATATCATAAAGAATTTCTTTTAGCAAACATATGAATAATAAACTTGAACACTTATTTTCTTTTTAAAAAATTAAAAACCTCTTTTTCAGAGGTTTAAGAAGTTGGAATTAGAAGCCCCAACATGCGCCAATAATTGCTAGTAAAATAAATAGAACTAATATGAACGCATATCCATATTCACCACGGCATTGATTCATAATACTCCTCCTTTCCATAGTGAAAACCACCATTATTTTACATTATAGTTTATGTAGGAAGATTTTTTTTGCTAATTATAATAGCCCAATATTTTCAATTTCTCGCTTCAATTTAAAAAAACTTCAGATAAATTTCACATAAGCATATCAACTATCAAAAAAGATAGTATTTAGTTTAATATTTTCTATATTTTTATTTGAAAAAATAAAGAAAAAATGGTAAAATATATATGTTTAAATTTACTTTTTAAGAAAGGATACAAAAATGAAAAAAGGAAAAGAAAAAAAACAACCTAAACAACCGCTAACTCCTAATAAGGCATTTAAAGCGGTTCTTCCAGTACTTGTTTGTATTGTCCTATTTATTGTAATCGGTATAACTTTAGTTATCATCGGTAACAATAAAGGCAATAACCCTAAGGTTACAAGTCCTGATGATACATACTTACAATTTGGTAACTATCGTGTTACTAGAGAAGAAATGTATGAAACTTTAAGAAAGGACTATGGTCTAACTGAAGTTATTCGTCAAATTGATGAACTTATCTTCAAAGATGAAGTTAACCAAGTTAATATTGATAGCGAAAAATACGTTAAGTTCTTAAATGACAAATTCTTCTCAGAATCTAAAACTGATGATGATAAGAAAAAAGCATGGAATGAATTACTAGATTCTGCAGTTATTAGTGCCACAATTACTAAAGCAGATGCAGATGCTGCAAAAGATAAATTTGATGATACTACTACTGCTGCTTGGGTAAAATTAGCTAATTCTTACAAACTTGAATACGCTAGAGAACAATGGGCTATCAAACAATTCTTAGCTAACTATCGTATTAAAAAAGGGTTAGCAGCTGGTGCTGATGTCATTAGTGAAGATGAAATCAAAAATGAATATAAGAACACTTATGGTGAAAACGCAACTAATGGTGGTAAAAATGCAATCGCAATTGTAATTCCATTTACTAGTGAAGAAGCAGCCAAAAAGTTAATGGCTTCTTATGGAATCAATACAGAAGTTCTTGGTACTTACACAGATGGTTGGGTAAAGAGCACTTTTGATGAAAAAGGAACTGAAAAGCCAAAAGAAACTGATTACTTTACAGAAGATGAAATCATGAAGATTTTCTGTGATATGTATAATGAAGTTCTTGGTTACTACACAGGTTCTGATATTATTACTTCTGAAAAGTATACTTTAGAATATGATGCAGTTAAAACTCTTGCAAAAATGAAGAAAGTATTAAATGTTAAGATGCAATCATATGCTACAGTAAAACAAAACATTGATTTACCTACAACAATTCAACTTTCAGATGTTAGTAAAACTGCTAATATCAAATGGGTACAAAAAATTAAAGATGGCGACGAAACTAAGGAAGTTGAAATTCCTAATGGTAAATTAGAAGTTGTTGTTCCTGAAGAAGGAAGTTCCACTTCAATTAACCTTTCTGCAACAATCTCTTTTGCAGACGATGAAGAAAACCATGTTTCTGTTTCATATAGTATTGTTGTAAAACCTGAAGCAGAAGAAATCACTGAACCTTTCGAAACAACATTAACAGCTGAATCTGGTAATAACTGGACATTCTCATTAAATAATGAAATGGGTAATGAACATTCTAAATTTGTTTGGTCATATGATGATACAACTGATTTAGGTAAATATGTGTTAAAGACTTTAAAACTTGGTACTTATCCAGGTGCTTATACAATTAAACCTACATCATTATCTTCTTCATCTTCTTCAAATAAATATTATTATTTAATAATCAAAGTTGGTAATGAAGATGGTAAAACACTTGAAGAATTACATGATAAGATTAAAGAAGATTTAACTAAAGCTTTATATTCAGCTAATTACTCTTTAGAAAGATATTATTTTGAAGAACGTGCTAAACACAACATTGTTTTCTACGATCATTATCTTGAAAGATTATATCAATTTGCATATGAAACTTGCTATCAAACTTTAAAAGTTACTGATTTTGCTGAATACAAATTAAACAAGAAAAAGAGTAAAACTGTTGTCGCAAAAATTGATGAATTAAGCATCACTGCTGATGACTTATTCACTTCATTAGAAACTAAGTATAGTTCAATCTATGCAACATCATCTATTAATAGATATCAAATATTAAAAGATAATGAACTTTATAATCCTTGGACTAATAAAATTAATAAAAAATATGTTAATAAAGCTGTTAAAGCTGATGTTAATAGCGTTAAGAATTACTTTGCATTAGATTATTTTGCAAATTACTATGGATATTATTATTTCCGTGTTTCTCCATACAACTTCGATAGTTCTTATGGTTGGGACAACTTCATTAAAGACTATTATGGTGTTAGCGAAGAAAAAGATTTACTTCTTCTTTCATCAGTATTTGGTTCTCAAGGTCGTATCTACGCTGATTCTTTAAGAACTTATCGTAATAAAGTTATTACTTATGATATTATTAATGAACAAATCAAAAAACGTAACAATCCAGATAAATTATATGATGTTGATGTTTTAAATGTTGTAATCTATGTTGACTATGATTATGATGGAACACCAGACACTAAGATTTCCGCAAGTAATACTGAAGATGTTACTGAAGAAAATTGGAGTGCTGAACAAATTCAATTAGCATATAAACTTGCTGAAATATTTATGACTAAAGAAGACTTAATCGAAAATGGCGAAGATGGAAAAGAAAAGACTCGTTATGAAAAACTTGAAGAAATGGTAAAAATTTACAATCAAGCATCATGCCGTACAAATACAGATGAAAGCAATGAGGCTTTAACTAACTTATTTGCAGAATTCAAAAAAGCTGGTTTATTCGTAAAACTTGAAAAATCTACATTCGACCAATGCGATAGTTTAGTTGATGAATTTCATGAAGCAATGCACAAAATGTGGGCTGTAGCTAAAGAAAGCGAAGAAGGTTTAACTGAAACTCATAATATGTTATATGATGTTGTTGAAAGTGGTAAATATGCATTCTCTAGCCCATACGGATACCACGCTGTAGTTGTTACTGATTTCCGTCAACCTGTTGATGCCCCAACTGCTGATGAATTTGAATTATACCGTGCTATGGCAATCGTTGAAGCTAATCGTAAAACAATTGAATCAGTTACAAAATCTTTAGATAGCGATAATGTTAAATCTAATAAGACTTTACGTGAATCTTACAATGCTGAATTAAATTTAGCCAAAGCTGAAATTACTAAATATTTGGAAATTGCTCAAAAATATACTACTGATATAGTAGATGAAAACTACAAAATGAGTGACACTTTAAAGAAAAAGATTGATAAATGGGTTGAATCAGTTGATGATGTAGATGGTTCTACTGACCCAGATATCGAAAAGAACACTTCTTCACTTGTTATTACTTCTCTTTTAAATGATTTACTTGTTGAATTAGATAAAGACAATATCAAATTTGCTTCTACATTTAACAAAGAACAATTAAGATTATATATCAACAATCTTATTGAAAGCTATAACGAAGAAAAATAAAGAGGTATTTTATGAAGCATAAGTTAACTAAAATAATTTGTTTTATTCTAATATCAAGTTGCTTATTAGCTTGTGCTAGTTGTAAAAAGTGTAAAAAAGATACGGAAACAACTCCAGGAGACCCACTACTCCTGGAGATTCCTACAATTAGTACTCCTGATGCAACTTTCCTTAAAATTAACGATTTTAATGTAACAGCTAATCAAGCATATCATCAACTATTAAATTCATATGGTGTTGATATGATGATGAATATTATCGATGATGATTTACTACCTAATGATTATAGCGAAGAAGGGTTTGAAGAATATCTTAACAAAATTATTTATCAAGATGAAGAACCTTCTGAAGAACTATTAAATAAGTTCTTAGATGAACTTACATTATATTGTCTTAGTAAAAATGAAAATGATGTAAACTATTACAAATCTTTCTATCGCATACGTTATAAACGTTATGTATATGCTAAAAATTGTTATATTAACAATCTTTCAAGTGATTACTTCAGTAAGGCAAGAAAAGAATCAGAATTTAATAACAAATATCCAAAAGAAAATGATTTAATTATTATTAAATTTACTTCCGCAACTGAAGCTAAATCATTTATGACAAAATATGACATTAATACAACTAGAGAAAAATGGCAAAGTATTGATGGTTCTAAGATTTACTCTAATGAAGAGGTTTTAGCAAAATTTGAATTGATGTACAGTGATTATTACAATACTGAAACTGGAACATCTAATGTTAAAACTTATAAACTTAGTGATTTAAAGAAAATTAGTTCTGCACTTGCAAGTGATATTTACGATTTTAGGGCTTCTTCTTATACTGGAACTCCTAAAACATATGATGGTGGAACTTACCTAGTTTATAAAGTAAGTGAAACCGGCAATCTTGATGAAAAGGGAAATACTGTAACATTTGAAGAAAAAGAACAAGAAATAATCAACGATTTGATTGAAACTGAAGTTTCTAGTGCCTATGCTTCTTTAAGTATCATTAATTTTGAAATTAATTCAGGATTAAAAATATTCGATCCAGGTATTCAAAATACTTATAAATTACAATACGATTATGTAAATAGTATGTTAGGTAAAGGAACTGATGATTATACCGCTTTTGTAAAGAATACAGTTACTAATAAAGATAACGTATTTAGCTATGTTAAAAATGGTGAAACAATTTACGTAAGTGCTGATAAAATGTATCAATTATTAACTTCTTTCTATGGCGAATATTTATCAGCTTTATATATGAAACAATACTTAGTATTAAAAGATAATGGCGTTATTGATTTAATTACTTTAAAAATCTTAGATATAGATAAATATAATAAATACTATGCATCCGACATTCAAAAATATAAAACTGAATTTGAAAATAATTCTTATGAATCATTGTCTTATCCTAGTTCTTATGGATGGTTAAACTTTGTTCGTGATTATTTAGGATTATTATCAGAAGAAAGTATTCTATTAAATCCAGATAATTCACTATATAATACCGAGTTAGGTAAATATAAAGAAAACCTATATCTAGTTGATGGTAAAGATAATGCTATTCAAACTGAAATGGAAAAAGTTTTCAATGACTATATCTACTTAAATGGTGTATCCGTTAGCGCTTATTATGATTTAGACTTAGATGGTACTGCTGATGAAATATCAAAAGATGATGAAAAAGCTAATTTATTAAAACAACTAGTACTTAAAGTATATGAAGAAGTTGAAAAACGTTTCAAAAAAGGTACATCTGTTGCGAATGCTTTAAAAACTATTAAACAAGAATATAATCAAGCATCTAAGTATTCTGAAAGTATTTGGTCTAGTTATAAAGCCAAAAACATTATCTTAAAAATAGGTAGTGCTTATAATTATACTTATAATCAAGATGCTACTGATGAAATGATGAATCACTTACGTAAACAATATCGTGAAATCATTGGTTACCGCACAACACATCATCAAGATTTAACCGGTCAAGATTTATCTAAAGGATATACATTTAAAGTAAACAATGTTACTACTTCTGTAAATTCATTAACATTTATTGATACAGATGAAGATATTTTCTTCGATGAAAATAGTTACAATACTATTTATACACTAAAGGCAACAAAACCTTACTATCTAGATGAAGGTGGTACTAGTTATAAACCTACTCTAGAACTCTATCATCAATATTTAGAAGATGCATCTAAACTTAGCAATGCGGAAAAGAATTGTGTTTATTACTATTACATTACAGCTGTTAACAATATTGTTGATAGCAATAAGATTAATGAATACCTAATGAACGATTGCCTAAAATTAATTGATGATGGTAATGTTAATTATAGTAATCTCGAAAAATTAAAAGCATACATTATTGCTTGTAATTCTGATCAAAAATAAAAAAATAAAAGCGATCTAAAAATCGCTTTTTTCTTTGCTATTTTATGTTTGGAACGTAAACTGATTTTCGGTTTAAACTTGCAATTGGGGCTGTTGAATTACCCTTTTGAGTCTTAAGTACTTCAGCACTAATCGGTGCTAGTTTAGCATCGGCTAAGTCGATAAAGTGAAGTGCAAAAGCTTCCATTATACCGGGTTCTTTCGGAGAGCCATATTCCAATTCACCATGATGAGATGCAATTAGATGGCTAAGAGCCTTGTATTCTTCAGTATTTTCAACGTTTTGATTTGCAGCTTCAACTGCTACCATTTGTAACCCTATAACAATATGCCCTAACAAATTTCCATCTTCAGTATATAAAGGAGCTTTAGGACCAGTTAATTCTTTGGTCTTTCCAATATCATGTAATAGTATTCCCGCATACAATAAATCGCTATTCATACCATCATAAATTTCTAAATATTTATCAGCCATTCTTAACATTGAATAAGTATGATATGCTAAACCATTAAAATAATTATGATGCATTGACATTGCGGCGGGGAAAACAAAATAGTCATCAGGGACTTTAGCAATTAAACCAACTACTAAATTCTTTAGTACTTCATTGTTAATTTTACGAATATAGTTTTTAATGCCTGTTCGTAAATCTTCTTCAGTTATTGGAGCACTGCGATAAAAATCTTTTATATTAACTTCATTTTCATTTGGTACTTCTAAGCCATTAATTACGTATTGAGCTTTTCCTGCATATTCATTAATATGAGCTTTAAAGTGAAATACAGTACCTGGAACGACACCATTTTTTTCAATTAAATTAACATCCCAAACTCTAGCATCAATACTTGTATCGCCATCAGATAATGTTATACCATAATAAGCACTTTTATTTGGAGTATATCTTTTTTGACTTGATTCCACTAAGGCATAGAAATCAACATCGTCGCCTATTTTCATTGTTGCAAATTTATTCATTATATAATACCCCTTTCTAATAATATACGATATTTTGGATTATTTCTAATCAAGAAATCCTTTGCTTGCATTTTTGCTTCCTCTATTTTAATTTTTTGTTCACCAGGAGTCATATCGTAGTATCCTTTGATTCCTTTAATATATATCTTATAGATATTTAAAAAGTCTTCATCGTATTCGTTTTTTAATGCATTAATTCTTGCATCAGTCACATTTGGCTTTTGAGCGGTATAACTATTTGATTGCTCACTACCATCTATACTATTTGCCATTTGTTCATAATAAGCCATATCAACAGGTATATCATCAAAACTATCATAATTTGAATTATCTGTTGGAACATAGTCATCATAAATTTTTTCATATAACTTGGTTTCTTCTTGTTGATCGTCAAAGTATCTATCATCTTTTTTAGGATGTAAGAAGTTTGTCTTTTCTTTTACAATATTTTCTTTTGGAGTTAATGTATAGTTATTTTGTTCAAGCATTCTTCTTACAGTTTCTACTAATACATCATTACGATTTACAAGTTTGCCTTCAACAACATTATAGATTAATTCATTCATTATTTGATTAGTCATTGGAAGTTGATCTTCTCGCATCATTAATGTTAATTCTCTTGCGGTAAACTTTAAGTCAGAAATACTTCTGATTTTCATCTTTCGATTAAGTTTTTTAATTCTGCCTTTTTGCCTATGATATCTTGAATTATATGCTTTACAAACGCGATCAGCTGCTAATAGCATATCTTGGCCTTCATTAAAAATCATCATTGAATCAACTTTATTGACGAATAAATTTTGAGCAACATCGTACAATTTTCTGACTTCTTGAGCATTGGCTCTATTTGCCTCGATATTTTTTGGTAATTCACCAGTTATTAAATATAACAATGTATACTTTTCTATGAAAGATAATTTCTTGTAATACTTGATTATCAAACTAATCCAGTATGCATATTTTGGCATTGATCTAAAAAGATTATTATCATCAATTATCTTTAATGCCTTTAATCCATATTTTTCATTAATAATATTTTCAAGTTCAGAGGTAAGTTTTGTTTCTGAAATTTCTTTTAAACAATTTCGGCATTTTCTCATCGCTTTTTCAGTATTAGTTTCAACTGAAAAATTATATTTACTAACCAATCTTAATCCTCTTAAGATTCTAGAAGGATCGTCTTGAAATCTTCTCTTACCACTACCGATTACTCTTACGATTCCTTTTTCTAAATCTTTTTGACCTTCTACCAAATCAATGATAGTAAGATTAGGCGTAAGTGCTAAAGCATTTATTGTGTAATCTCTTCTAATAATATCTTCAACTAGTTTTTTCGAATAGTGGACATCCTTTATTTTATATTTTACATATTCTTCATTTCTAAAGGTCGTTATTTCATAATAAAAACCATTTTCTCTGATTACAACACTTCCTAAACTAGCATATCGGTCATCTATATCTAAATCCTTAAAAATATCTAAAACTTCTTCAGGAGTTGCATTTGTCGCAATATCTATATCTTTAAAGTCAATATTTAGGAGATAATCACGTACAGCTCCACCAACTATATATGCTTCATACATTTTACTTTTTAGTGCTGAAATAAGTTCTAAGCCACGCATAAAATATTTATACATTTCGTAGTTGCGTTTTTTTAGTGTATCTAAATATTTATCTTGATTCTCCATAACTCCCCTCCTCTAATAGGTCGTATATTTTAAACGTTAAATCTAAATAACATAATATCGCCGTCTTTTACGACATAGTCTTTTCCTTCTAGTCGTACTTTGCCAGCTTCTTTTACTTTAAGAGGTGTACCATATTCTATCAGATCATCATATGAATAGGTTTCAGCTCTAATAAAACCTCTTTCGAAATCACTGTGTATTACTCCTGCACATTGAGGAGCTAACATTCCTTTTTTAAATGTCCATGCACGACATTCTTTTTCACCAGCAGTAAAGAAAGTACAAAGCCCTAATAAAGAATATGCTTCTTTTACTAATCGATCTAAGCCGCTTTCTTTTACGCCTAAGTCATCTAAAAACATTTTGCGATCTTCAGCATCTAATGCGCTAAGTTCTTCTTCAATTTTAGCACTAATCATAACTACTTTAGCATTTTCTTTTTTAGCATATTCTTCAACTTTTTTAACATAATCATTACCTGTTGCAATGTCATCTTCGCCTACGTTTGCAACATAAAGCATTGGTTTCATTGTTAAGAATTGATAATTTTTGATAAAGTTCTTTTCTTCAGTTGTTAAGTTAACTAATCTTGCGGGAACACCTTGCAAGAATGCTTCATGTAGTTTTTTTAATATATCGTATTCATACACTGATTCTTGGTCTACTTTTAGTTGGGCCTTTTTTTCAATCTTCGGCAATCTTTTTTCAACCACTTCTAAATCAGCTAATACAAGTTCCATATTAATGACTTCAATATCACTAATTGGATCTACCTTTCCATCTACGTGGATAATATTTGGATCATCAAAACAACGAACTACCTCACATATTGCGTCAACATCACGAATATGCGAAAGAAATTGGTTTCCTAATCCTTCACCTTTGCTTGCGCCTTTTACAAGTCCTGCAATATCAGTAAATGAAAATGATGTTGGAACGATACTTCTTGGTTTAACAATTTCAACTATTTTGTCCAATCTTTCATCTTTTACTTCAACAACTCCAACATTTGGTTCGATTGTGGCAAACGGAAAGTTTGCGGCAAAAGCACCAGCTTTTGTTATTGCATTAAATAACGTAGACTTTCCTACATTAGGAAGTCCAACTATTCCTGCGGTTAATCCCATTTCACACCTCTATTATTTTTTTATTTTATAATGTTATAATAATTGCTATAATTATTAATAAAACTCTTAAGACAATATTTATAAAGATATTTCTATTAGTATACATATATATACCAGTTAACACTATGTTAAGAATTAATAGTGGAATAACAACATCTAGTGACATTATCCATAAAGTTTCCAAAGCTGTTGTTACAAGAATTGTTATGATAAATATTGTTTTTTCACCTAACAATGTTTCGTCTAACGCATCTACTAATCTTTTTCGACATAATACCTCAATTGAAATTGCAACAAAAATAAATCCTGTAACAATTTTAAATATACATTCATTTTTTACATCAAAAAATTTAGCACTTCCACTACTTAAATATTTTACTATATAACTTGGAAATACTTGGGTAAATGTTAATATTTTTGATAATAAAATAATTATTGCTATTGTAATTATTCCAATAAACAAAGCTATAATATAAGTTGACAATGGTCTATCAAGTGGTGTTTTTTTCATATCTTTCATTGAAAATACTAATGTCAAAATAAATGTTAATAGGCCACTAAAAAATATACTATTAGCCTCACAGAATGCATCTGTATATGTACTAATCTCTTTATTCTGTAATAACGCAAAAATTACTTGAAGAATTCCACAAACTAAAAATCCAGCTATAGCATATATTGTAAGCGATATTTTTAATTTACCTGCATTATCAGGTCCATAATCACCCGTTATCATAGCTTTTTGCATTGCGGCACTATGTTCTCCACAAGCAGTGCAATATTCTTCATTAGGATTTAAGACGCGATAACAATTCTTACATCTTATCTTCATTTATATCACCTTTTTTTACTTTACTTGTTTTTTTATTATAACACAAAGATTTGATTTTGTAAATCCTAATGTTATTTTTATTTTTTACCTTTCATAATATATTTATTGACAAAAATTCCTTTGTATATTCTTGTTAATTTTTATCAAAATATGAATGGTGAAAAAAATGAAAAAGAAAATTAAAAATAAACGTTTTATAAAATGTTTCTTAATTAGTATCCTATTATTTTTATCTACTATTACTGTTGCTATGTGTATACTAATATCACGTATCAATTATCAAATGCCAGAAATATTAAATGTTGAACTATATGATGATAATGAAGTAAAATATCTTAGTTACAGTAATGGCAAAAAACAATCATACGTAAATCTTGATAAAATTTCCAATAATTTAGTAAATGCTTTTATCGCAATTGAAGATAAGCGTTTTTACAATCACCATGGCGTAGATACAATTAGAATTGGTGGAGCTCTTTTGAAAAATTTCAAAAGTAAGAAAATAGCTGAAGGTGCTTCAACAATTACTCAACAATATGTTAGAAATATATATTTATCAAATGAAAAAACTTGGAAAAGAAAAATTAATGAAATGTTAATTTCTTTGCATCTTGAAAAAAATTATTCTAAAGATCAAATATTAGAAGGATATCTTAATTCTATTTATTTTGACCATGGTATATATGGTGTTGAAGATGCTAGTATTTATTATTTTGGTAAACATGCAAGTGAATTAACGCTTGCGGAAGCAGCTACCATCGCAAGTATTCCTAAAGGTCCAACCATATATTCACCAATCAAAAACCCCGATAACAATAAGAATAGACGTGAATTAATTCTTAACGAATTATTAAATGATCAAACAATTTCTCAAATTGAATATGATCAAGCAACAAAAGAAACAATTAAATGTATTGGCAATAATCCTAATGATGATGATATTAATGCTCCTTATTTTCAAGATCTTGTACTTGATAGTTTAAAGAACATACCTGAAATAGAAAACTACAAAATGGGAGGTATAAAAGTATATACCACACTTAACACCAAATTATATTCAGAGATTGTAAGTAGTATCAATAAACGAGCACCCGATACCGATATTGAAACAGCAATTGTCGCAATGGAACCTTCCACAGGAAAAGTATTAGCTATAGTAGGTGGAAGAAGCTATGAAAATAGTACATATAATCGTGCTACTAAAAGTTTAAGACAACCTGGTTCTTCAATTAAACCTTTTCTTTATTTAACCGCATTAGAAAATGGATTTACGGTGGCAACTTCTTTTAAAAGCGAACCAACCACCTTTTATGTAAATAATGAAGCGTATGCACCTACCAACTTTCACAGTATCTATGCGGACAAAGATATTTCAATGGTATACGCTCTTGCAACTAGTGATAATATTTATGCTATGAAAACCCATTTGTTTTTAGGCCCTGACAAACTTGTTAATACATTAAAAAGATTTGGTATTCACGGCAACATTCCCGCCATTCCTTCACTTGCTTTAGGTACCTATGAAGTTTCAGTCTTAGAATTAACAAAAGCCTACGCAATACTTGCAAATGAAGGTGTAGCAATTAGCCCTTCAATTATAACGAAAATAACCACAATGGATGATGAAATAATTTATGAAGAAAAGCCAAAGGAAACTAAAATTGCTAATCAATCAGATGTGTATTTATTAAATGAAGCAATGACTTCAATATTTGATAATAATCTAACCTATAATATTAGACCAACTGGAGTACCAATAAGAAGTTTGCTTTCAACCACATACAGTGCTAAAAGTGGTTCCACTGATACCGACAATTGGATGGTAGGTTATAATCCTGATATAGTTGTTGCGGTATGGAGTGGCTACGATGATGCTAGAAACGTTGAATTATCTGAGGACACAAAATTTGGGAAATTTATTTGGGCCGATAGTGTCGAAGCATACTATCGTGTAACTGGCACTAATCCGACTTGGTATAATACTCCCGATGATGTTATTGAAATTGAACTTAGCCCTTTTAGTGGCTTCTACGCAGGTTTCGGCGAATACACTAAAAAATTATATTTTAGAAAGAAAAACCTACCCTGGTATATTTCTTTACTAAAAGAAGAAAATAGCAACACGTAAATGTTGCTATTTTTTATCTGGTAAATGATTTTCTATTTTTTTATAAGCGATATCAATAGGTATTGCAAATGACATATTTTCAATGTGATCATTATTTTTACCAACTAGTTTCCAACAGTTGATACCGATTAACTCACCATATATATTAAACAATCCACCACCACTATTTCCTTCATTAATAGTTGCACAGTGTTGTAAATATTCATTTGTAACTATATTACCTCTAGCATTTTCTTCTTTTCTTTTACGATTTATTCCACTAATTGAACCAACAGTTACTGTATTATAGTATAATTCTAAATCATATGGTGAACCAATTGCTATTGCATATGCACCTTCTTTAATATCATGTTGATTTAAAGTTGCTGTGTTTAAAATTATTGGTGCTGTAAAAGAAATCAAAGCAATATCACAGTCGATATCGTAATATACAATGGTAGCATCAAAATAACCAATTTTTTCACCTAAATATACTTCTGTACTATCAACATTAGTAGCATTTACTATATGTCTGTTAGTTATTGCATAATATGTGTAATAATACTTTTGACTAGTTTCATATCTATTTATAATTACAGCACTACCTGTTTCAATTGTAGTAGTTAATAAACTTTTTGATGTTATCTTTACACCAATTGTTGATTCTTTTGCTATTGCAACAGCGGTGGTTAAAGCATCTTCAATATTATTTACTGTTATATTATTTTCCCATTCAACATGATTATTTTCGATATTGTTAACTACATTTCTATCAAGAGTACAACCCGCCAAAGTAATTAATAAAAGTAAAGATACTAATATACTGGATATTTTTTTCATTACAAATCCCTCCTAAATATTCTGTTAACATTTTTTTCAATAGCATCTGCCATTTCATTTATAGATATATTTTTTATTTTTGCCATTTCTTCTACTATTAATGGTATATATTTTGGACCATTTTCTTTACCACGATATGGATGAGGAGTTAAATAAGGTGAATCGGTTTCTGAGACTAAATATTTGATATCAGTGTTTTCTACTACATCCTTCATGTTTTTTCCGTTTCTATATGTAACAGGTCCAGATATACCAAAGTTCATATTTAATTTAATATATTCTTTAGCCATTTCAACACTTCCACTGTAAGAATGAAGTATTCCACCAATTTGTTCAATGTGCTGATTTTTCAATGTATCAAATGTTATTTGATGCGCATCTCTACTATGAATAATTACTGGTAAATTATGTTTTTTAGCTATATCAATTTGACGAATGAATGCGTTATACTGTTCTTCTTTAGTAGTAGTATCCCAATGAAAATCATATCCAATTTCGCCTACAGCAATAACTCTGTCATCACAAGCCATTTTGTCAAGTTCTAGATATTCTTTATCAGAATAGTTTTTTATTTCAGTTGGATGAAATCCTACTGCCGCATAGCACCAATCAAATTGATGAGCTAATTCAATGGCTTTTTTTGATGTTTCCAAATCATATCCAACTACTATCATTTTTTTTACATTGTTAGCAAATGCATCACTTATTACTTCATCAAGATGCATTCCTAATTCTTTACTATTTAAGTGTACATGTGTATCTATAAACATTTTTATCACCCATTTTTATTATACCATATTTAATGAATTATAAATGCAAAAAAGCCCTTGTTTTAAAACAAGGACTATTTTAATTCACATGTTATTTAGTAACAACTAAATTAGTTTTCTAATTCAGAAACTGAACCAGCACCAACTGTTCTACCACCTTCACGGATAGAGAATTTAGTACCTTTTTCAACAGCGATTGGGTGAATTAGTTTAACTGTCATTTGAGTGTTGTCACCAGGCATAACCATTTCAGTACCTTCTGGTAATTCAATAACACCAGTTACGTCAGTAGTACGGAAGTAGAATTGAGGACGATAGTTAGAGAAGAATGCTGTATGACGTCCACCTTCTTCTTTAGTTAATACGTAAACTTCAGCTTTGAATTCTGAGTGAGGTGTAACTGATTTAGGTTTTGCAAGAACTTGTCCACGAACGATATCTTCACGTGCAATACCACGAAGTAATACACCGATATTGTCACCAGCTTCAGCTTGGTCAAGTAATTTACGGAACATTTCAACACCTGTGATAACTGCAGAACGAGTATCTTTGATACCAACGATTTCAACAGTGTCACCAACTTTTACAGTACCACGTTCAACACGTCCTGTAGCAACTGTACCACGACCAGTGATTGAGAAAACGTCTTCTACTGGAAGTAAGAAAGGTTTGTCAGTTTCACGAACTGGATCAGGGATGTATTCATCAACTGTATCCATTAATTTTAAGATTGCTTTTTGAGCTTCTGGATCACCTTCAAGAGCTTTTAATGCAGAACCACGAATGATTGGAGTATCATCTCCAGGATATCCGTATTCATTTAATAGATCACGAACTTCCATTTCTACTAATTCAAGTAATTCTTCATCATCAACCATATCGCATTTATTTAAGAATACGATTAATCTAGGAACACCTACTTGACGGCTTAATAAGATGTGTTCACGAGTTTGAGCCATAGGTCCATCTGTTGCTGCAATAACTAGGATAGCACCATCCATTTGAGCAGCACCAGTAATCATGTTTTTAACATAGTCAGCATGTCCTGGGCAGTCAACGTGTGCATAGTGACGTTTTGCAGTTTCATATTCAACGTGACAAGTATTGATCGTTATACCACGAGCTTTTTCTTCAGGTGCACCATCAATTTCATCATAAGCTTTCTTTTGAGCTAAACCTTGTTGTGCTAATACAGTAGTAATAGCTGATGTTAAAGTTGTTTTTCCATGGTCAACATGTCCGATAGTACCAATGTTTACATGGGGTTTTGTACGTACAAATTTTTCCTTTGCCATTTTAATTTCTCCTTTTTAAAATTTAAATACAATTTATTTTATAACAAATATATTTTTTTTGCAAGTAAAACGTAAGTTTTTATTATTGAGCATTACGTTTTTTTATAACTGCTTCTGCAACATTCTTAGGACATTCTTCATAGTGGTCAAATTGCATAGTGTAATTACCACGACCTTGAGTATTAGAACGTAATGCAGTAGCATATCCGAACATTTCTGCAAGTGGAACGAAAGCCCTAATTGATTGGCTCTTTCCTCTAGCTTCTTGTCCATCAATACGTCCACGACGTGTTGATAAATCTCCAATTACAGTACCAACATATTCATCTGGTACGATAACTTCAACTGATTCGATTGGTTCTAGTAAAACTGGTTGACATTTTTCAGCAGATGCTTTGAAAGCCATACCACCGGCAACTTCAAAGGCAATTTGGCTAGAGTCAACATCATGATAAGAACCAAATACTAAGCGAGCTTTAATATCGATAGTTGGGAATCCAGCAAGGTTACCATTAGCAAGTGCATTTTCGATACCTTTATTAACTGCTGGAATATATTCACGTGGAATTACACCACCAACGATTTCATCAACGAATTCGTATCCTTTACCTGGATTAGGTTCAAATACAACTACGCAGTGACCGTATTGCCCACGACCACCAGATTGACGAACGAATTTACCTTCGATTTCAGCTGCTTTCTTAATTGTTTCACGATAAGAAACTTGAGGTTGACCTACGTTACATTCAACGTGGAACTCTCTTCTCATACGGTCAACAATGATATCTAAGTGTAATTCACCCATACCAGAAATAATTGTTTGACCAGTTTCAATGTCAGTATAAGTTCTAAATGTTGGATCTTCTTCAGCAAGTTTAGATAGTGCTACAGACATCTTATCTTGGTCACCCTTAGTTTTAGGTTCAATTGCAACAGAAATAACAGGTTCTGGGAAAACCATTTTTTCAAGGATAACAGGGCAGTTAGGATCACACATAGTGTCCCCAGTAGTAGTATCTTTTAGACCTACTGCAGCTGCGATATCACCTGAATATACTTCTTTAATTTCAGTACGATTATTAGCGTGCATTAATAAGATACGACCGATTCTTTCACGTTTGTCCTTAGTTGAGTTAAGAACATATGATCCAGATTCTAAATGTCCACGATAAACTCTAAAGAATGTTAATTTACCAACATATGGGTCAGTCATTACTTTAAATGCAAGTGCTGCAAATGGTTCTTCATCGCTTGAATTAATTTCGATTTCGTTACCATCTTCATCATGACCTTTGATTTGAGCAACTTCAACTGGAGATGGAAGATAATCGATAACTGCGTCAAGAACTTTTTTAACGCCTTTATTTTTGAAGGCAGTTCCGCAAAGAATTGGGAAGAATTTTACAGCAAGTGTTCCTTTACGGATAGCTGCTTTTAACATATCTTCAGTTATTTCTTCGCCTTCTAAATATGCCATCATTAAATCGTCATCAAATTCTGATACAGCGTTAATTAATTCATCACGATAATATTCTGCTTCATCAAGTAAATCTGCAGGAATTTCAACTTCAGTTCCGTGTTCATCAACACTACCTTCTTCATAGATGAAGGCTTTCATAGTTACTAAATCGATGATACCGCGGAAATCACTTTCAGCACCAATAGGGTATTGAATTGGATGAGCATTAGCACCAAGTCTATGATCTAGAGATTGGCAACTATATTTGAAATCTGCTCCTGTTTTATCCATTTTATTAACGAATACAATACGAGGAACTAAATATTCAGTTGCTTGTCTCCAAACAGTTTCTGTTTGAGGTTCAACACCAGCTTGAGCATCTAGTACAGTTACAGCACCATCAAGTACTCTTAATGAACGACTAACTTCAACTGTAAAGTCAACGTGTCCTGGAGTATCAATGATATTTATACGATGGCCCTTCCAGAATGCTGTGGTTGCAGCAGAAGTAATTGTTATACCTCTTTCTTGTTCTTGTTCCATCCAGTCCATCTGTGCTGCGCCATCATGAGTTTCTCCTATTTTATGAATCTTACCTGTGTGATATAGAACCCTTTCTGTGAAAGTCGTTTTACCGGCATCGATGTGAGCCATGATTCCGATATTACGAGTATGTAATAATGAGTATTCACGAGCCATTGTATTTTATTCTCCTATTACCATTGATAATGAGCAAATGCTTTATTTGCTTCAGCCATACGGTGAGTATCTTCACGTTTCTTAACGGCACCACCAAGTCCATTGGCAGCATCCATAATTTCTTTTGCAAGTCTTTCTTCCATTGTTTTTTCATTACGAAGACGTGCGTAATTTGTTAACCATCTTAAACCTAGAGTATAGCGTCTTGCTTCTCTAACTTCAACTGGTACTTGATAGTTAGCACCACCTACACGGCGAGATCTAACTTCTAATTGTGGCATAATATTTTCTAATGCTTGATTATAAACTTCTAGTGGATCACGACCAGTTGCTTTTGAAACACGATCAAATGCACCATAGATTATTTGTTGAGCCACACCTTTTTTACCATCCAACATAACACTATTAATTAATCTTGTAACTAATACTGAATTGTAAATTGGATCTGGTAATACATTTCTTTTAGCGACATGTCCTTTACGAGGCATGTTGATTCCTCCTTTCTAGAATACTAGTTATTTTATTTTAAATTACTTTTTAGCTTTAGGGCGTTTTGCACCATATTTTGAACGAGCTTGTTTACGACTTTCAACACCAGTAGTATCAAGTGTACCACGAATAATGTGATAACGAACACCTGGTAAGTCTTTAACACGTCCGCCACGAATCAATACAGTATTATGTTCTTGTAGCTTATGACCAACACCTGGGATATAAGCTGTTACTTCAATACCATTACTTAAACGAACACGGGCCATCTTACGAATAGCAGAGTTTGGTTTTTTAGGTGTCATAGTTGTAACACGAGTACAAACACCTTTCTTTTGAGGGCAGTTGATTGTTGTAGCTACCTTTTTCAAAGAATTGTAACCAATACCTAGATGAGGTGATTTAGATTTTCTTACCTTATCTTGACGTGAGTTATGTACTAATTGATTAATTGTAGGCATCTTTTTTTCTCCTTTCAAATAATACTAGTTATTAATGGGCTTCCACATTTCCACGTGTTTCAATTTCCCAAAAAATATAGCCTTTAACAAGGCCAAAATTTAACCTCTACTATTATACATATTTTTGCCATTAAAGTCAAAAGATATACATATTTTTTAAAAAAGAAATACTAGCAATGCTAGTTTGCGTTGCTAGTACTAATATTTTATTTTACTAAAAATATTTTCTCTTTGTTAGCATTACTACTTTACCACCAGTAAGTTGTATCATTTTTGCGGCATCTATAGAAAAATCTTGTGCTTTTATTACTAATGGTTTATCGATAACACCTCTTGCTAAAACTTTAACAAAGTAAACATTTTTAGCAATCAAATGTTTTTCTTTTAAGGTATTAACCGTAACAACATCGTTTGCCTCAAAACTACGGCTTATTACATCCAAGTTTATAATTGCTTTCTTATTGCCATAAATCTTTTCAGCATCTTCTTCTTTTTCAATTAGATGTTTAGTTACTTCATCAGAAACGATATCTTTTACTTCAATAGCGCTAACTTGTTCCCTTTGTAATTCTTCCATAAGAGCTTTGTCTTCTGCAAGAACAGCCTCATCTACCACTGGCTCTTCTACTACAGGTTCTTCTACCACTGGTTCTTCAACTACAGGTTCTTCTACCACTGGTTCTTCAACTACAGGTTCTTCTACAACCGGCTCTTCTACAACTGGTTCTTCTACAACCGGCTCTTCAACTACAGGTTCTTCTACTACAGGTTCTTCTACAACTGGCTCTTCAACTACAGGTTCTTCTACCACAGGTTCTTCAACTACAGGTTCTTCTACTACTGGTTCTTCTACCACTGGCTCTTCAGGAAGGACATTATTTAAAGTTGAATCTTCAACTTCAGTAGTTTCATTAAAATCTGGAACATTTTCATCACGATCTGGACCAGCAGTTAATACTCCTGCTCTTAATCTTCTTAAGTATGTTTCATTAGTAGATTTACTTCTTTTAATAACTATTTTTTTATTTTCCATAATAAGCCTCCTGATTTTTTATTAATCATATATTTTCTTATATTTTTCTTTTAAATATTCGATATAGTATTTGGGATTAAATGGTTCTCCTGTTGCCATTATTAATATTTCTTGAGGGGTTTTACTCTTTCCAAACTTATGAACTTTTTCTTTTAACCATTCATTAACAGTTGTTAAATCTTTTTCTGCAAACACTTCTTCAACATTTAGTTCTTTCTTCATTTGATTGTAAAGTTGTGCAGAATAAGCACTACCTAGTGCATATGTTGGAAAATATCCAAAAGAGCCACCAGACCAATGTATATCTTGTAGAATTCCTTCTGTATCGGTTTTAACATCTATATTTAAATATTCTTTATAAAGTTTATTCCAAAGTTTAGGTAAGTCTTTTGTTTTAACTTCGTTATTGAATATTTTCTTTTCTATTTCATATCTAATCATTATGTGTAATGGATATGTTAATTCATCTGCTTCAGTTCTAATTAATGAATTTTCAACTTTATTAATAGCACGATAGAATTGATCTAGTGATATGTCTTTAAGTTGTTCTACAAATGTTTGTTTTAAAATAGGGTAGTGAGTTTTCCAAAATTGGTAACTTCTGCCAACAATGTTTTCGTAAAAACGTGATTGCGACTCATGCATTGCCATTGTTGAACCACCACTAAGTGCAGTATCGTCAAATTTTGGATCACAATTCTTTTCATATGTTGCATGTCCCATTTCATGAATTATCGAAAATATGAAAGATGTAAGTAAATGATCATAGTAATGACAAGTTATTCTTTCATCAGTAGTACCATATCCCGTAGTAAATGGATGTTCAGATTCTTTAATTACATTTTTTGTTTTATCAAAACACATTACTTTTAATAAATATTTAGCAAATTCTTTTTGCAATTCAATTGGATAATACTCTTTATTAAAACTATCATCTATTGGCTTTTTTGATAAGATTTCTTTAACAAATGGTACAAGTTCTGTTCGTAGTGTATCAAAGAATTTATCATAGTCTTCTTCTGTAAAGCCTTTTTCATATGTATCAAGTAAAACATTGTATCCTTTACAATTTGGTGTTTCTAAGTATTTAATATATTTCTTTTGCCAAGTTATTATCTTATCTAATTTAGGTGCAAAATGTTTGTAATTGTTAGTTTGTTTCGCTTCTAGCCAAGTTTGACCAGATGTTGCTAAAAGAATTTGATAATTAACAAGTTCTTTAGATGGTACTTTTAATTCTTTTTCCAATTCTTCAAATTCTTCGCTAGCTGAAAGCCAAGTAATTTCATCTACTTTATCTTTATTAGCAATTATATCTTTTAGTGCATTAACATAAGTCTTCTTATGAGATAGTGAAACTATCATTTCAGTAATATTACCTAATTGTTTAGAACGTTCTTCCAAACATCCTACAGGGGCTTCAGTTTCAGAGTCCCAATTAATCATATACATTGCATAATTTAATGCATTGATTTTATTTTTTGTACTTTGATATATTTTTAAACTTTTTTCAATCATTAGTCAACAATTTTTACTTTATCTGCAATTATTTCTTCTAAAGCAATACCAATACTCTTATAGTTTTTAGTTTCTTCTAAATATGATTTTTGAGTTGCATCAATTTCTTTAGCACGTTTAGATGCAGCAATAACTAATTTATATTTTGATGATGCTTTATTTGTAAGTTCATCTATAGATGGATAACGTAAACCATCACGTTCTGTATTCATATTTTCAATCATAATTATTCCTCCATTAATTCATAATATCTTTCTAAAGCACGTTCACATTTAGCATGTTCTGCTCTAATTATTGCGATTATCTTATCAACCGCATTTTCTATTTCATCATTTACGACGATATAATCATATGAAGATGCTAACATTAGCTCTCCTTTTGCTTTTGTTAATCTTTCCATAATTACTTCAGTAGATTCAGTACCACGGTTTTTCAAACGCGATTCTAATGCTTTCCAACTAGGTGGTGCTATAAAAATAAATACCGCATCAGGCATTTTAGCCTTTACTTGAAGGGCGCCTTGTACTTCTATTTCTAATACAACCTCTTTGCCTTCTTCTAATTTTTCGATTACTTTATCTTTTGGAGTACCATAGTAATTATTAACAAATTTAGCATGTTCTAATAAATTACCTTTTGCAAGTTCTTCTTCAAATTTTTCTTTACTTACAAAATAATAATCTTTTCCATCTACTTCACCTACACGAGGGCTTCTTGTTGTCATTGACACTGAAAAGTCAAGATTATGACCAGGTCTATTAAAGAGGGCTTTACGTATTGTTCCTTTTCCAACTCCAGATGGTCCAGAGATTACAATTAATAGTCCTTTTTCATTTAATTTCATGCTAATACCTCATATGTTCATTTTACCTATTTTACCACTATGTTAAATTTTTTTCAATAATTTTGTTATTTAAAATGTTTTAGTGTATAATATTATCAGTTATTTTTAAAATAAAGAGGTGATTTTATGCCCTTTGATGGCGTTTTTATCCACTTTTTAGTACAAGAATTGAAGGAGAATTTGGTCGGAAAAAGAATAAATAAAATAGTACAACCAAATATGCTTGATATTGTTTTTCAGTTCAAAGCAAACAGTGTTCAAAAACAATTATTAATTTCTTCTAGTCTAGATATGCCTAGAATATATTTCACAGACGAAAAAGTTACTTCTTTAGATATTCCTAAAAACTTTTGTGTTATGTTACGTAAATACATTGAAAGAGGAATCATCAAAGATATTTTTCAAGTTGGAAATGATCGGGTTATAATATTTAAAATTGAAAGTTATTCTGAACTTGGCGATTTATTAAATTATCAACTGTCATTTGAGTTAATGGGAAGAAATAGTAATCTAATGCTAATTGACAATAACAATTGTATTATAGATGCTATACGAAAAATTCCGCCTTCAGTTGAATCTAACCGCCTAATTATTCCTCATGCACCATATGTTTATCCAACAAGGGATGATGCAATTAATCCTTTTTCCGTGACTGATAGTGAAGAAATTGATTTTTCTAAACTTGAAGGTTGTTCTAAATTAATGTTAAACGAATGTGGTAACGCAAGCGAACTAACAAAATATTTAAATACACCTATTAAACCTTATATATTTGAATATGATAATAAGCATGATTTTTATGTATTACCGCTTTCAAATAAGAAGATTTTACGTGATGATTTTAACAATATTTCTTCAATGTTAGATACCTTTTACAAAGAATACCGTTTAGTATATAATGATAAAGCTAAAGTATTAAAGAGAATTGTCAAAAATAAATTAGTTCATTTAAACACTAAGTTAGGACACTTAGAAGATGATTTAAAGAAAGCTAATGAAAACTTAAATTGTAATCATTTAGGTCTATTGTTACAAGCAAATCTATACCGAGTAAATAAAGGTGATACTAGTATAATTGTTAATGATTATACTTCAAGTAATGAAGAAATAGAAATAGAATTAGATCCAACACTTGATCCTAGTAAGAATTTGAAACGTTTATTTACAAAAGGTAAAAAAGCTAAAAATGCTATTGAACAAACAAGTATTCAAATTGATATAACAAAAAATGAAATATCTTATTTAGATACTATTTTAGTACAATTAGAATTTGCTAATAGCAATGAGCTTGATGAAATAACTGATGAACTTATTAAAGAACGTTACTTAAAGCCTAAAAAAGCAACCAATTCTAAACGTAAAAATACTACAATCAGTAAATATAATATTGATGGCATTGATGTATATGTTGGTAAAAATAATATTCAGAATAGTTACATAACTCACCAACTATCGAGTAGTTTCGATTGGTGGTTTCATGTCAAAGATATGCCTGGTTCACACGTTTTATTCAAGTCACCATATCCTGGATATGAATTATCTGAAAAAGAAATTAGATTTTGTGCAAATCTTGCGGGGAGTTTTTCTAAGGCTAGCCACTCATCAAGTGTCCCCGTTGACTATACATTAATCAAATACATAAAGAAAATCCCGGGTTTAAAGGGTTGTGAAGTTACCTATACAAATCAAAAGACAATATATATCGATCCTAAACTTTAATTTTTTTCATCATCAATTATTATCATGCAAGAATAACAATATATTTGGCTACGGCCATCATATAATGTTGCTACTTGATATTTAATGTCAATGATTTCTTGGCTATCATAATTTGCCAAAAAGTCATTGACTTTTTTTTCTAAATCTAATTCATGATTTTCATCAAATAATTTTACTAACATAAAAGGCCTCCTGATTAATTATACAATTAACCATAGAGGCTTTTTTGTCATATTATAATTTATTATTGTAATATTTGCATTTTTCTTGGTAAAAGCAATTATCACACATAGGTTTTTTAGCAAAGCAATGATATCTACCAAAAAACAGTAACAAATGATGGGCTTTATGCCAATATTCTTCATCTATTAAACTAGTTAAAACTTTTTCAGTTTCTAACACTGATGATTTTTCCTCAACTAACCCTAGTCTCTTGGCCACTCGTTCAACATGAGTATCTACGGGAAGCCTAGGCATTTTAAAGCCTTCGGTTAATACAACATTTGCGGTCTTTCTTCCAACTCCAGGTAAACTTTCTAAATCTTCTTGAGTATTAGGGACTTTACCATTGTATTTATCTACTAAAGTTTTTGATAACTCAATAATGTTTTTACTTTTATTATTACTAAGTCCGATTGACTTTATTATTTCTCTAACATCATTTACATCTGCTTTTGCCAATTCATAGCACGTAGGATATTTTTCAAACAGAACTGGTGTAACCAAATTTACTGACTTATCGGTTGTTTGTGCCGATAAACTTACCGCAATAATTAATTGAAAAATGTTTTGATAATTTAATTCACAGCCTGCATTTGGAAACATTTTTTCAATTTCTTTTAGAATTTCTAAAACATTAGCGTTTGACATACATTTCATCAAGCATTTTCTTTAAATCTTCGTCGTAAGTTACAGTTTCTCGTTCTGATTCTGTTTTCTTATTTGCCAATATTGCATCAGCATATCTTAAGTGAAGCTTTTTAGCTTTCAATCCTTCAAGTATAGCACTCTTAATTGCTTCTGATGAGTATCCTAAATCTAACCAATGATTTACTATCGCAAGATCAGCAGGTGAACATGGTTTTGCATAAGTGGCTTCAACATATAAAATTAATTGACTTAATAAATCTTGTCGACTTTTATATTTGCTTGTTTGTTCATTTTCAGACATTGCGTTTGCTATAGCATCATAGGCTCCATCTAGGTGAAAGACTTCATCGCCTTCACTTATTAGTAGTTCAACATAGCCTAGTTTTACAAGGTGAATTAATAACTGTGAAATATCATTTTCATTTAGAGTCATTTTTTCAGCAAGATTTTTTACCACAAGCAAGTTATCATTTTTTTCTAATTGTCTATATAAATGAATTAAAATTAGTACTTCTTCTTCATTTATTTTCAATGTTGGATAATATGATATCAATTCTTCGGTAAAAGATATTGTTTTGTTTTTTATCAATCTTGCAAGTTCAGCCATATTGCATCTCCTTATTTTTACTTTTGATATACTTCTTTCTTTAGTATTCCAATATATGGTATATTACGATATTGTTCATCATAATCAAGTCCAAATCCTACAACAAATTCATTTGGTATAACGAACCCTACATATTCAGGAACAATATCTACCCCTTCTAATCTTCTTGATGGTTTATCTAGAAGGGTAGTTATTTTTAATGAAGCAGGATTCATTTTCATTAAAATTTCTTTAATTGCTTTTAATGTTAACCCTGTATCGATAATATCTTCAACAACAATAACATGTCGATTTTCTAGTGAAATTGTTGGCAAACTTATTAGTTTTACTTCACCAGTTGATGTTGCGCCATGATAACTTGATGCACGTAAAAATTCATATTCAAGTGGAATATACATATTTTCACATAGATGTGCATAATACGAAACGCTACCTTTTAAAAGGCAAAGCATTACGGGATTTTTATCTTCATAATCCTTACTAATTTCTAATGAAAGTTCCTTAATTCTTTTCTTCAATTCTTCTTCACTAATTAATACTTTTTCAATGTTATCGTTGATGTTCATACTTACTTCCTCTTCCTCTCGATAATACTTCTTGCAATTTTTATTCCGTTTGCACCGGCTTGGGCTAAGCCCCTAGTAATCCCGGCTCCATCTCCGCCGACAAATAGATTATGTATTGATGTCTCAAATTGTTTATTAACAACTGGTCTATCACTATAAAATTTAGCTTCTACACCATAAAATAAAGTATGGTCACTTGCAATACCTGGTGTTACATAGTCTAATACTTCAACCATTTCAATTAATGATTTCATTACCTTGTACGGTAGAATTAATCCTAAATCACCTGGTACTGCTTCTTTTAATGTTGGTTTAACGAAGCCTTCATCTATACGTTTTTTCGTTGAGCGTCTTCCTTTTTTTATGTCACCGAATTTTTGAACGATTACGCCACCATTACTCAATTGGTTAGCGAGTCTTGAAATTTCTTCCGCAAATCCATTAGGATCTTTGAAAGGTTCATCAAATTCAAGTGATACTAATAATGCAAAGTTTGTATTATGTGATCCTAGTCTTGTATCTTTAAAAGCATGACCATTACATACTTTTACGCCATGATGATTTTCAATTACAACATGACCGCTTGGATTAGAACAGAAAGTACGAACAGTAGTTCCTACACTAGTATTGTAGATAAATTTACCTTCATATAAATTACGGTTAATTTCATCCATAATTATGTCATTTGTTTCGACTCTAACACCTACATCTACTTTATTGTTAGTAAATGATACTCCATGTTTAGAAAGCACTTCAGTAAGCCATGCAGAACCAGCTCTTCCTACGCATAATGCTACGTATTCCGCAAATATTTTTTCGCCATTTGCAAGTACAATGCCTTTTATTGTTCCTTCTTCAACAATTAATTCATCTACGGTTGTCGCAAATAAGAAATCCATACGTGGTTTCATATCTTCATAAATGTTTTTTAATACTTGTAGATTTACTTCAGTTCCTAAGTGTCTTACTTCGCTTCTTAATAGTTTTAAACCGTGAGCAATTCCTTTTCTTTCGATATCATATACTTCTTTAGTATATGGATCAGTCAATTCTTTAGGAGCTCCATGTTCTAGATTAATTGTATCTACATATCTTATTAAATCTAATACTTCTTCTTCGCTTAAGTAATCAGTCATCCATCCGCCAAATTCGCTTGTAATGTTAAATTTACCATCTGAATATGCACCGCAGCCACCAAAGCCTGATGTCATTGAACAACTTGGATAGCATGTTCCAGTTGATGGACATTTATCCGCTTTTTTAGCTAAGATAGGACATTTTCTTGAATATATGTCATTGCCTTTCTCAACTAGTAATACCTTTAATGTTGGATCTTTTTTTATAAGTTCATATGCACTAAAGATTCCTGCAGGCCCTGCACCCACTAATATAACGTCATATTTTTTATCCATTATCTCAACTCCTTTGGGGTGATTATGTTACTATCTTTTTATAAGACCTATTATATCACAATATTTTATTTATAACTTAATTATACTTATAAAAGCCTTTTCCTAAATTTATTTTAAGAGATCTTCGTATTTCTGTTTAGCAATTTGAACAAGTTCATGATATGTCAAAATATGAATGTTGTTCTTATGAGCAAGTTCTAAATTAATATTTTCAAGATTAAATACTATTAGATATTTTGTAACAAAAGCATTATTCATTTCTAATCCATTTGCTTTTTCTTCTAATCTTGGTAATAAATCTTGTGATTTTTTGTATTTAGCATAATCAAATCTTTCAAAATCAATGCATATTAATTCATTAGAATGATCGTTATAATATGCATAGAAATTAGTCTCTTTATCACTATTAATATTTTCAAAGTGATATGCTAGTCTTTCGTCAATTAACCAAGTATTAGTATTATCAGAAGAAAGGCCTTCATCAACTAAAAAGAATTTATTAATTATTTCATCAGTAGTTGTTTTTAAATTTATTAATTTTTCTAGCATTTCAATCGTTGAATTACGTTTTTGTAAATAGTTAGTAAATTGACTATGCAAGTTTTCAACAACTTGAGTAGTTAAATCTAGTAATTTATTTTTGGCGCTATCGCTATCATTATCTTGAATTGCTTTAGTTATTTGGATGTTATGTTTGTTATTCAATTTATTATTTAATTTATTTAACTCACTTATTAGCTTTTCAGGATTTGATGCGACTGCATAAGAAATATTTTGTAAATCTTCTTTAGCATATTTTGTTAAATACTTGTATTGAGGACAATAATTTTCAATATAGTCATTTATTTGATTGTCACGAGTATCTCTCATCGGTTCTAAATATGTTTGTAAGAATTGATGAATTTGGCTATAAACAACTTGATATAAATTAATGGCTAATTCAAAGTGTGGTCTATCATTGTCATCTTCTTCTTCAAATATTACATTACTGAAATATGTTCTTTCGCTATTTACATCATTATCTAAAAATTCGCCATGAACATAACATTGATAAATGGCCTTTTTACCATTGATGTTAAATGTTGTAGGTAAGTCATCAACATTAACTAAATCGTAGCTACATACAACACGATTTTGTGCACATATATATATTTTGTGTTTTGCGTTAATTGAGGCATTTAAAAAAACATGACGTAAATTGAAAGTAACATTATTAGAAGTTACAATTTCATTTTTGGTTTCAATAAACTTTTCTTTGACAAAAAGTTCGTTTACATCAATTTGTTCATTTTCATCTTCTAATATCACTTTGGGCATAGCACCAATAACAAAATAACTGGCAAAGTGTTCTATTATTTTTCCCGCAATTTCTTTAAGTGATATTTCGGTTGCGCCACGATATTCTTGATTTAGATTATAAAGTATTATTTTTGTTTCGATTGGTGTGTCATTTGAAACCTCAGTTAATTTTTCATCATGAATTTCTTCTTCAATGTTGAAACTGAACAATCTTTGATATCTTTTGTTGTCTTCTTCAAAGACACTACTGATGTATGCAACTTCAAAAGCTTTTAACCAATTGATACGTCCAACACCTTTTCCGCCAATTTCTACTTTATAATCCGAATCACTTGTACAAAAAGATTCATAGTTGTGACTTACAAAACCAATACCATTATCAGTTATTTCTATTGAAAATATGCCAGAAGTAAAACCAGCTATTCGGTAACTATCTCTTTCTATCTTTATTTTTATTTGGCTATCATTAAAATTGCCTCGTTCTTCAATTGCTTGAATAGAGTTCATAATTGCTTCATGTAGCGGAACAAAAACATCACTAGATGAAAATTTAAAATTACGAACTCGGTTTTTAAAATTAAATTTCATATTTAGAGCCTTCCTCTTTTTTTGATAAATTATTCACTTGTTTAGTATATCAAATTATTAGCGTTTTTTCAAATCATTTAAGTATTTTATGTTACAATAATAGTAATCGAATTTATTTATTGAAAGGATTACATATGAAAACAACTGTTTGTTTAATTCGTCATGGTCAAACTAACTGGAATAAATGTTACATTATTCAAGGTAGATATGATAAAGAACTTAATCAAGATGGCATAAATCAAATTGTTACCACCGCAGAGCGTTTAAAAAGTTTAAATATTAATTGGGATATATATCTAAGTAGCCCTTTATCAAGAGCAGTTAATTCATGTAAGATTATCAAAAAAGCCTTAACCGGTAATGATAATAACATAATTGTTAGAGATAATTTAACTGAAAGAATGTTTGGGATTGCGGAAGGTCTTGTAATCTGTGATGACGTTTATGAACGCATTCTTAAAGATTTCTACGAAGGAATGGAATCAACTGAAGAAATTAGAAAACGTGCAATGAACGAAATACTAGCAATTGCTAAAGAGTATTCTGGAAAGAATATTTTAATTACAACTCATTCACATTTTATCAAAGGACTTTTTACAGCAATTGATCCCCAAATTACTTTTCAAAGTTATTTAGCCAATGGAGGTTTAAATTTTGTTGAAGTTGAGGATGGAAAAATCATTAGTCACAGGTTTAATCAATAGTATTACTATTTGATTTTTTCCTATTTTTCTAAAGTTAGTTCATCAATTTTAGCATCAACTAATTTTATTAAATCTTCTTTTTTAATTTTGATTTGAAGTCCAACTCTTCCTCCACTTACAAAAATTTCACTAAAGTTTTCAACTGTTTTATCTAAATATGTTGGAAACTTTTTTTTCATTCCAATAGGGCTGCACCCCCCATGAATGTAACCAGTAAGCGGCTCTAAGTCTTTTTGTTTAATCATATCAATGCTTTTTTTACCAACTATTTTTGCGACTTTTTTAACATCAAGTGTGGCGTTAACTGGTATTACAAATACATAAAAATGGTTATTTCCATCGGTTGTTACTAATGTTTTAAATACTTGATTTACATCTTCTTTTAAGGCACTTGCAACACCTATTCCATCAACAATACCAGCATCATATTCAAAATATTCATAATTTATTTTCTTTTGTTCTAAGATTTTCATTACTATTGTTTTATTCATTTTATAACCTATTATAATAAGGGAAAACTCCAATTATATTGGAGTTTTTTAAAATAAACCGCTTATTCTTCCATTTTCATCAACATCAATTTTTTCAGCTGCAGGTACTTTTGGTAAACCTGGCATTGTCATTATTTTACCAGTAAGAACAACGATAAAGCCTGCCCCTGCACTTATTTTTACATTGCGTACTGTAACTATAAAATCAACTGGTGCACCAAGTTGTGTGGCATCATCTGAAAAACTGTATTGAGTTTTAGCAATGCAAATTGGTAGTTTAGCAAATCCCAATTCAGTTAATTTTTCAATTTGCTCTTTGGCACTTTTAAGTATTTTTACATCTTTTCCACCGTATACTTTTTGAACTACTGCTCTTATTTTTTCTTCAATGCTTAAGTCATCAGCATAGCTATATGTGAAATCATTAGGAGTATCGCATAGTCTTACTACTTCTTTTGCAAGTTCTATTCCACCATTACCGCCATCAGCCCAAACAGTTGATAATACGACATTAACGCCAAGTTCTTTACATTTTTTAATTATTAAATCAATTTCTTTATCGGTATCAGTTGGAAAACGATTAATTGCAACTACAGAAGGTAGTTTATAAACATTTTTAATATTTGATACATGTCTTAATAAATTAGGTATACCTTTTTCTAATGCTTCTAGATTTTCACTAGTTAGTTCTGTTTTATCAAGACCACCATGCATTTTCAATGCTCTAACAGTTGCAACAATTACTACTGCATCAGGTTTGAGATTAGCAACTCTACATTTAATATCTAAAAATTTTTCAGCTCCAAGATCGGCACCAAATCCAGCCTCAGTAACTGTATAATCACTTAATTTTAAAGCAAGTTGGGTTGCCATTATTGAGTTACAGCCATGAGCAATATTAGCAAATGGTCCACCATGAACTAACGCCGGAGTACCTTCCAAAGTTTGAACAAGATTAGGTTTTATTGCATCTTTCAATAAAGCGCACATAGCACCTTCTGCTTTTAAATCATGAGCTGTTATTGGTTTATCATCACTTGTATAACCAACGATAATTCTTCCTAAACGTTGTTTTAAATCGGTAATTGAAGTAGCTAAGCATAATACAGCCATTATTTCTGATGCAACAGTGATATCATATCCATCTTGACGTTCAACGCCATTGAATTTTCCACCTTGCCCATCAGTTATGAAACGAAGTTGGCGATCATTCATATCAACACAACGTTTCCAAGTAATCTTATTTATATCAATTCCTAATTCATTGCCTTGATAAATATGGTTGTCTAACATAGCAGCAAGTAAATTATTGGCAGCCCCAATAGCATGGAAGTCACCAGTAAAATGTAAATTTATGTCTTCCATTGGAACAACTTGGGCATACCCACCACCAGCTGCTCCACCTTTTATTCCAAATACTGGTCCAAGAGAAGGTTCGCGTAATGCCACCATTACATTTTTGCCTATTTTACTTAATCCATCCGCAAGACCAATTGTTGTAGTTGTTTTTCCTTCACCGGCCGGAGTTGGAGTTATCGCTGTAACAAGTATCAATTTACCATTTGGTTTGTTGATACTATCCATTATTTTTAAATCAACTTTTGCTTTATAATTACCATAAAGTTCTAAGTAATCTTCGGAGATATTTGCACTTTTTGCAATCTCTGTTATTTTTTTAGGTTTTATTGATTGAGCTATTTCAATATCAGTAATCATTTTCTCATCCTTTCATTATTATAATATACATTTTTTAGAAAAAAAGCCACACTGAGATTATTTATGCGTGTGCTTTTATTTTTTATTTAAATTTTATTACTTTAAATACTTTTAATAGTACATATACAATTGCTAGCGGCCAAAATACTACTGCTAATATTATAAGTAATCCTAAATTTAAATTTGTGCCACTTTTAGTAGCTTGTCCACCATTAGTATTTGTACTTTGAATTGAATTGTTACCATAAGTATGTTGGGTAGTTTGTAATGAACTATTAGTATATTGACCTTGATTAGGAGTTTGATTTTGTACCGGATAATTTAGCGGTTCTTTGTTGCCACAGAAATCGCAAACCAACAATGTATGTGTAGAATCTTCTGTCATTGTGCCACCACACATTGGACACTTACCACGTTGTATCATCTTACCACCTCTTTATCATTATTTTAATTATACTATATTATTTAATTTTTTTCAAGTTTATACATATTTTAATTTTTTATTGTATTCCTTATTATATACATTAAAAAAGTCTGATTTTAAATCAGACCATTTTTCCTATTTAAAATATCTTTTTAATAAAGCTTCTAGAGCTTTACCATGTCTTGCTTCATCTTTTGCCATTTCATGAACAGAATCATGAATTGCATCATAGTTTAATTGTTTAGCGCGAGTAGCAATTTCTTTTTTACTTTTACATGCGCCATTTTCACCAGCTAACATTTTTTCTAAATTAGCTTTAGTACTATCAGTAACTAATTCACCTAACATTTCACCGAATCTTGCCGCATGTTCTGCTTCTTCATGTGCAATTTGTTCTAGCACTACACCAATTTCAGGATATCCTTCTCTAAATGCTTGTCTAGACATTGCAAGATACATACCAACTTCACTACATTCGCCTTTAAAATGATCTCTTAATCCACTTAATACAAACTCATCAACGCCTTTAGCTACACCGATAACATGTTCATCTGCCCAAGTAAGTTCTTCTTCTACATATGGAACAATTTTGTCAGGACCTGCTCCACATACCGGACATTTGTCAGGATTATCAATAATTTGTCCACAAACTAAACATTTATATTTCATATTATACCTCCTTATGAATTCTTATGTTTATTTTTGTTGATTAACTTTATTCATACACTCTTTACATATACCTTTAATCGTTATTTCATGATTTAACACTTTCATACCAATTTCTTTCGCCACTAAGTCATCAATTTCTTTATCAGATATTGATAAATCATAAATGCGATTGCAACTAATACAATAAGCATGTCCATGATCATAAGTTCTTCCATCATAATGAACCTTGCCACTTGGCATAACAATTTCTTTTATTATGCCTTCTTCACTTAATTGATGTAAATTGCGATATACAGTACTAATACTAGTATTGATATTCTTATTTTGCATCATAAGGTATACGTCTTCTGCCGTAGGGTGTTCATAACTTGCACAGACAATTTCTTTAATTGCCGTTCTTAATTTTGAGTTATATTTCATAAAGTCACATCCTTTACGTTTTAATTATATCATATTTCGAAAACTGTTGCAAGCAAAATGAAAATAATTTTTATTTTTATTTTTTTTAAAATCTTTAAAAAGAGGCTAAGCCTCCTTTTTCATATCAAAACCTTTAATTAATCCGAAAAATAAACAAAGCAAAAAACCACCAAGTAATAAGCCACCTATTACATCAGTAACCCAATGCATACCAGCTAATACTCTTAATGAACCAACAATGATAATTATTACGCCAATTATACTATAACCGATTATCTTGGTTTCTTTATTTTTTGATTCAGCGCTTAATAGATAAAAACTACTAGGCAATAAATAGCAACATATCAACATATGAGTAGATGGATATGAACTATCATATGTAAAAGGACGATAATTTACTATTACAATACGGTCAAAAAACAACCAAAATGCTGCTAATAATGCCATAACTAAAATATACATTAGATATTGTAATCCTGCCTTTTTAAAATTGCGATGTTTTATTAGTCTTACAACAAATAGTAAAGATATACCAATAAAAATAATTAGGGCCATATACATAAACACATCAGAAATTATATCCAAAGTTTGATTCATTTTCCTAACTAAAAATATATCATTAAATTTACATAATCCAATTTCATTACACAAAATTTCTTTTTCGTTATGCACGCATAATATTCCTTTATCAACATAACACAATAATAAAGTAAATATTAAAAATGCTATCATAAAAGCAATTGTTAAAATATCTATTTTGCTTATTTTTCTCATTTTTTTCCTTCCTTAATTACTATTATATTATCACATCACAATGTCTAAAAATGTCGAATCTTGTAAAATACTTTTCTTCAAGAGGAATCCATTCATTAAAGAATCTGTCTTTTAATTCTCTTTGTTCTATTCTCCTAGTTTGGGTTGCCTTATCTACAAACAAATAAGCAATCTTATCTATATGTTTAGACAGTTTAGGACTACTAGCACATACGCCTTCAACAATTATCTTATCTTTCAATGCTAATTCTTTTTCATAATAATTTTGTGAATGACAATCAAAACATTTTATTGAAACTATTGGTAAATTATTCTTCAATGCATTAATAACTTTCTCTAAATTATTATTAACTAAATCATAATCGATATTACTATTTAACTTATTGCCATACGTTTCTTTTTGTTTTTCACTTAAGAAAAAGTCATCGATGTGAATAACAGTATATTTGTTTTCTAATATGTTAGATATCGTAGTTTTGCCACTTCCACATCTTCCTTCTAATGCAACAATCGATTTTGAAGGTAAGTTAGAAATATAATTATCAAATTGTTTTACTTTCATATCCAAATCAATATATTTAGAATTTAGTAAACGATAATGGGGTTGATATCTTTCTTTGTATAACATAGAATGTGATACTGGTTCAAAGTTGTAATTAACAAGATTACTACTATCTATATATTTCATCATCATTGCTTTTAGCATATCTTTATCAAGTTCAACTTTAGTATTTGAATTATAAAAGTCTAATACTAGTTTATCAATATTATTATATATTTCATAATACTTTTTAATATTCACTCTTACATAATTTGGACCAATCCATTCATATAAGTTTTCTTGATGATTACTTTGCTCATTAAGTTCTGTTAGAATGTTTTCTTTAATCTTTAGAATACTTTTTTCATCTAAAAGATGATGTGGTCCTAATATTGCTTGATATACTAGTTTTATTTTATCAGTTACTTGCATATCTGGATAATGTATTGAGTGATATTCAACAAAACCTTTCTGACACATAAAATCTTTCCCTTTCTATTACATTATAACATAGTTCATGAAAAAAAACCATCAATTAAGTTTGATGGTTTAATTTTCATTTGTTATTTCTTGATCTTCATATTGTAATCTATATAAGTTATAATAATAACCCTTTTGTTTTAGTAAATCTTGATGATTACCTTGTTCAATAATTTGACCTTTCTGTAAACATATGATGTTATCGGCATGTTGTATTGTTGATAAACGATGGGCAACAATTAACATAGTGCCTATATTCATCATCTTTAATAATGAATCTTGAATTATTTTTTCAGTTTCAGTATCAATGTTTGCGGTAGCCTCATCAAGGATTAAGATTTGTGGATGATGAACTACGGTTCTAGCAAATGATAGTAATTGACGTTGTCCGCTAGAGAAGTTATTACCGCCTTCTAATACTTCTTCATCCAAACCTTTCGGTAATTTGTCAATGAATTGATCAGCGTTAACATATTTACAAGCTTCAACAATATCAGCATCAGGAATTGAATCATCTCTTAAATTAATGTTAGATTTTATTGATCCCGCAAAAAGGAATACATCTTGTAACATTTGACCAATGCCTCTTCTTAAGCATTTAATATCAATGTCTCTTATATCTATGCCATCTATTAATATTTGACCTTTTTGAATATCATAATTTCTAACAATTAATTGAAGTATTGTTGTTTTACCTGCACCTGTTGCCCCAACAAAAGCAACAACTTGTTTTGGTTTTATGTGGAATGAAACATCTTTTAAAATCCACTCGCCTTCTTTGTATGCAAACCATACATTCTTGAACTCAATATCACCATTAAAATGTTCAATTTCAAGAGCATTTTCACGATTTCTAAAATCAGGTTTAATATCTAGTAAATTATACAATCTTTCACAAGAAGTAAAAGCCTTTTGAAGAGCATTTAGTTGATCGGCTAAAGTTTGAATTGGGTTAAAAAATCTACCAACAAGTGAATAAAAAATTTCAATTATACCAATTACCGATAATGAAATGTATGATCCAAGTAATGGCCACGCAACAATACCATAACATATACAAAAATATGTACCATAACCAAACACTAATGCAAATGCCGCATAGTATAGTAAAGTTATAAATGGACGATATGTCGCAAATATTTTAATGTCAGTTTTTCTAGTTTTAACAATTTCCGCATTCAAGCGTTTAAACTCAGCTTCTTTTTGCTTTTCTTGATTGAAGATTTGGGTTATTTTCATTCCCGAAATATTTTCATTAAGGAAAGCATTCATTACTGAAAAACTCTTACGTACTCTTCGATAATTACTTCTTGATAATTTTCTAAAGATTAATGAACTAATTGCAATAATTGGTAAGAATAACATCATTATTGAAGCCATACGCCAGTCAATTAAATACATGACAACAATAACACCGATTAATAACAATAAGTTCTTAATTAGTTGTACTATTGTGTTAGTGAATAAATCACTTAACGCGTTAGTATCAGAGGTAACTCTTGTTACCAAAGTACCAACTGGTATTTCGTTTATTTGGGCAATTGACATATTATCAATATGTTCAAACACCATAATACGTAAGTCGTAAATTATACTTTGTCCGATACGTTGAAGTGACATAGTTGTTATATATAACAATAGAGAGTTAGCTAAATTAACAATAAGTACTGCCATACATATTTCAAAAACTTTTTGCATATTGCTTAGTCGTATACTACCATCACTAAATTCTTTTACTAAATTACCCAATGAACTTGTAACGTAACCAGGAAGTATTACCCCTAAAAGTTCTAAAACAATCATTATTAACATTACAAATAGCACTAAACCAATCTTTTTAGCATATGGTTTAACATATGGCCAAGTTCTTTTAATTATCTCACGATCACTCATATGACGATCATTTTTTTCATAAATATGTGCCATATTATTCACCCTCCATTTCCTTTTCTAAAGATTGGAGTTCGACCATTCTTGTGTATGTTTTTGAATTTTTTAAACATTCCTCATGAGTGCCAAAAGCCTCTACTTTTCCATCATTCATTACGATTATTTTATCTAGTGCTTTTACTGTTGATACTCTTGATGCAATTAATATTGTAGTTTTACCTTTACGATTCTTTTGAATATTATGTAAAATTGTTTCTTCAGTTTTAACATCAACTGCACTCACTGAATCATCTAAAACTAATATTTTAGGATCTTTAACAATAGCTCTAGCAATAGATATACGTTGTTTTTGACCACCTGATAGTGATACACCTTTTTCGCCAATTAAAGTTTCATATTTATCTTTGAATTCTTCAATGTTACTTCTTACGTCCGCAAATTCAGCAGCTTTTTCTACTTCTTCTAAACTCATATCTGGATTTGAAAATGCTATATTATTTCTAATGCTATCCGAAAATAAGAAATTGTCTTGAGGACAATAACCAATTGTGTCTCTAACCATTCTAATTGGTAAATGCATAATATCATAACCATCAATAAATAAAGTATTATCTTCAACATTATATAGTCTAAATAACATATTAACTAATGTTGATTTGCCAGAACCAATCTTTCCAACTATTCCAATAGTTTCGCCTGCTTTTATTTTAATATTTACATCTTTTAAAATTAATGTTTTTTCATCATCAGGATAAGCAAAATTAAAGTTTTTAAATTCTATTTCTCCTTTTAAGTCAGTAGGACACACAACTTTATCATCAACTATTTCTACTTTTTCATCTAATAAATTTGAAATTCGTTTTAATGAAGTTCTTGCGCGAGCAATTAAATTAATTGTGCCTGCTAATGCGAAGATTGGCCATATTAATGTATCAGCATATCCAATGAATTCAATTAATGAACCAATTGTAATACCTTCTACGCCACTTGATTTAATGTTTAAATAAACCAAATAACTTCCACCTAATAAAATGATACCAAAAATTACATATATTAAAGCATCAAATAATACTTCTAATAGGCTTGATACTTTAACATATTCAATGTTAGTATCTTTATTCTTTTTAGCTTCTTTTGCAAATTGTTTTAATTCTTTTCTTTCTTTTACGAAGGCTTTTATTACTCTAATACCAGTAAAGTTTTCTTGTGCATAATCACTCATATCTTCGAAAGCTTTTTGACGCTTTTCATACTTTTTTTCCATTAGTTTGTCAACAAAGAATGCACATAATCCTAATAATACAACTGGTATTAACAATAACAATGTTAATACCCCTTGTAATTTAAACATTTTAACAAGTGACATTACAAGTAGGAAAACACCATCAATCATTTGAACAATGCCAAACCCAAAGGATTCTTCAATGGTTTCTAGGTCATTACTAAAGTATGATAAGATAGCACCGGTTTTATTTACTTTATAGTATCTTTGTGATAATTTTTCAGTTTTTTCAAACATATCAAAACGCAAATCTGATTGAACTAAAACAGCTTCTCCAAAAATGCAAATTCTCCATAAGAATCTACCTACAAACATTCCCAAGCCAACTAAAGCAATATATATAATTTGTTCAATTAGAAATTGCCAGTTTCCTTCAGAAATGCCACCATTGGTTATACTATCGATAATTCTACCAGTTATTGCGGGGATGAAAAGTTGAATATAGTCAACAAAAATTACAGTAAGTATACCAAAGAAAAAATGCCAAAAATATTTTTTGTAAAATTTATTTACATATTTACCAAATACCATATTTTTCCTCCCTTTCTATAAATCAAGATACATAGAATAATACCAAAATGTATTCTATTCATTGTATCATATAAGCGGTTTTTTAGCAAACAAACAACACATATTTATTTTTTATTGGTAATTACTAAAAAAATGCAAGTTTAATCCTGCATTTTATTTCCATTAATTATTATATTAAATGTCTAATATATTTTATGAACAAATTAATAAAGAAAAATACAAAAGTTTTAAAGCCTGATAGTTTATTTTCTTCATAATTTGATCCTTTAATATTTTGTTCACCTTGTTTAACATATAAACTACTTTCTAGATAAGTTTTAACATCTTCTTTTAGCGATTCATTTAATTTTGGGCTGTCTATTACAAGCATTAATTCAGTATCTAGATAAGTACTTCTAATATCTAAATTGTATGAACCTATTATACTAATGTTATTATCAATTAAAATAGTTTTTGTATGAAGAGACTTGGCATATTGTAATTCGTATATACCAACACCAGTGGTTAAAATATGCTTTTCTGAATTTAGATAATCAACACAACCTAAAGGATTGGCACCACTTGTTATTGAATTTGTCAGTATATTTATCTTTTTACCACTCTTTGTCAAGTCTTCTACATCACTATACATGCTTTTATTCATTATTATATAAGGAGTTTGTATTAGAATATTTTCGGCATTGCTCATAATGTAATTTAGTGTATCCCACATTTCAGGAGTTTTATTACTTGTATTAATGGGATTATTTATTAAACTTATATGATTGGTTTCTACTGTTAAGTTATAATAGTCTATTTTTCCAAACGCTTCAGGAAGTTTTGTTTTTAACTGTTCATAATGTTGAATTAGTTCATCATTATTTTTAGAATTACGTTTTTTATATATCTTACTATCTTTATGATTCCAAATTTCTTCAAAGTATGCTTTTAGACTATTTAATGATTTAAAATCATCATTATTTTGATTGAACACTAAAACTTCTTTATCAATATTAGTTTTTGTTTGATAATTACCTAAAAATAAATCATTGGTATTTCTACCACCCATTAAGTACATTGTGTTATCAATAATTAAATATTTATCATGTAAGCGAAAATTATTCTTGTAAGCAATAGCTAAATTAACCGGATTATAAAATTTTATTTCTATGTTTTTGCTTGAAGCAAATTTTTTAAATAATTTATCATTCTTTAAATACATCGCCGCATTAATACCATCTACTATAATTTTTATTTTAACTCCTCTAAGACTTGCATCATAAAGAGCGCTAAGAACATCTTTTCCACTATTATCAATTCTAAAGTCAAAAGTAGATAGAACAATTTCTTCCTTTGCTTCACTTATCATATTTATTCTATATAACAATGCTTCTTGATTAGAATTTATTGATAATACTCTTTCATTTAGTGTTTGATAATTAAGCGATTCTTTATAAGAATCAATACCTATGCCAGTAGGTTTTTTTTGATTCATTGGATATATTAAACAGGATATTACCACATATACTATATAGAATGATAATATTCCAAGTAAACTAAATTTTAATATTTTTTGCTTTTTCATTTTGTCCTCTAATAATTAACTAATTAAATTATATGCATTATGTTGTTTTTGTCAAGAACATACTACTCTTATTTTTCCCATTTTAAGCATTATTTATTGGCATATTATGTTAATTGTAATATATATTAGTAAAGGAAGTAAAATTTTTATGAACTATAATAATTCAAACAATTATGATGGTTACACCCTACATGAAGAAACAAGAAAGGCTTTTATGCGTCTTATCATATACTGCACTGTTGGTTGGGCTATGATAATGGCAGGGTTTGGACTAGCACTTGGTAACTCTTCTAGCTTTCTTGGCGTAATTCTTATTTTAGGTGGACCAATTATTATTGCAATACCATTTTTAAATAAATTACATGGTGGACTAAATCTTGCGGCACTACTTGCGGGGACATATTATGTTACCACTACAACTTATAGTGACGGTACTCAAACTCGCGAAGAAGATCACTCGAATACTATTTTTGCTATTTTAATATATATAGTATGTGTAATTATATCTATTTTAATTATGCTAGTTAATCTTATTAAAGGATTTGTCCAATGTTTAGTTATTAAACATAAGTATGGACTAAGTTTATCATTTAGATACTCAGTTTGGTTTAATGTAGTTATTCAAGTGGTAGGTTTCTTACTAGGCATTGGTATTTTATTCTTTGCAAAATCTGTTGTGGCATCTTCTTCTGCAACCATTATATTTACAAACTACTATACGCTATTACTTAAATAATTTATTTGGAATTAAAAAAGTGATTCAGATATCGGTTAAGATATTGAATCACTTTTTTTGTTTACTGTTTGTTTTGATTGTTTAAAAGTATTGATGTCCAAGAATCAACTATTTTGCCATAACTAGTTTCATACTTGAATATTTTATAATGAACAAAGCCACATTTTTCTTGAACTCTTCTCGAACGATCATTGTTTAAAAAATGGCCACATACTATAAAATCTAATTTTACTATATTAAATAGGTATTCAATTACTTTTTTAACTGCTTCGGTCATTAGACCATTTCCCCAATAATCTTTTGATAAAACATAGCCTAATTCTCTTCCCTTTAAGTTAGAGAATTCTTTTAGATTATTTTCGTTATACTTTTTGATTTCTATTGAACCAATTACTTTATTATCATAAACTATCGCAAAGGTTCTTTTATTTTCAATAAATTTAGTTAAAACCTATTTTGATTCTTCTTTATTTTTATGAGGTAACCATCCTGCCATTTGACCTACACCATCTACTTTGGCATATTCATAAAAGTCATCTAAGTCAGACATCTTCCATGGTCGTAGTAATAATCTACTAGTTTTTAAAACGACACACGTTATATCTATTTCAGCATTCATAATAATTCTTCCTATGTACTTTATTAGTCAATGTCAACACGGTTTGTTGCAAACTTCCATTCAATTTTCACTTCAATGTTTAAGTCTTTACATTTTATAAAATTATCTAAATCATCACAAATTGTTTCTTTTAGTTCATTCAAAATATCTTTAGGTGCTCTTTTTTGAATTTCTTCATAAAGCGATTGTTTAGTTTTTTCTTCATTGTTCATATGGGTTGTTGGTAAATCAATGACAGCTTTACCATCTGCACTAAATATAAAGTGATTGGGTTCTGGTGAACTTATAAATTTAAAATGATTAATTTTACCACGATATCTCATTTTAAAAACAGATTCCCATTCATTATTTAACTTATAGTAATCGTAATAACCTTGCTTACCAGTATATTCACATATAAAACTGATAATATAGTTTTTAGCATTTTCATAGGTTTTATCTTTTTTAAAAACTTCTAATAGTTTTTGTGATGTATACGCGTTTTCCATATTAATACCTCTTAATTGTATAAATTATATATTCTTAGTTATTATTATATTAACTTATCTACTAAATAGTTTCAATATACTTGGAAGTTCAAGTAGTCTGTTAACTACCTTCCAATTTTTTGTATATTTGAAAATTACAAAACTTAATAATGAACATACTGCACCTACCAAGAGGGCACCTATTATATCACTTGCATAATGAACCATAAAGTAAATGCGTGTAAAACCCATTATTAAAGGAATTAACAAAAATAACCAAGATATACTTTTTTTAAAGCATAGAAATAATGTAAATCCAAAAGCCATTGCGGCAGTAGTATGGCCAGATGGAAATGAATAACCAGTTTCAAGTAAAGCACCTGCTTCATTCCACCATATATAAAAATCTGATAGTTGATTTAGATATGGTCTTGGTCTAGCGATTACATTTTTAAGAATTAAATTGGTTAAGATAATTCCTAATAACATTGAAACTAGTAAAAGCATTCCAACTTTTCTTGTCCTTAAAAATAAAAGCATAATAAGTGCCGTTATAATGAAGGCAATACCTACATTACCTAGTGATGTAATGAATTTCAAAATGGGGGTAAATCTTCCATTAGTTGAATGCAACATTCCATTTAGCCATTTTCCTATATTATAATCAATGTCTGTTACAAAGGGAATGATAGTTGAACCTTTCATATTATTTTCCTTCCTTCGATAATGTCTTTTCTTTTTTATTTGTTACAATCGTGACTAAATAACTACCAATTATTCCAAGAACTACACAAATACTAGAAGTAATTACAGTTATGATATTAAATACAGCTTTAGTATAATCAAATGAAATATATATAGCTGGAATAGAACCTATTACAAATGTTACAATTGCCCAATATGTTGCCCTCGGATATTTTTCTAATAAAACTTTCATAATCTTTGCAATGGTGAAAAAGCCAACTAATAAACCTATTGCGAAAATCATTAAAACAATAATTGAATGACCAGGGTTTGTTTTAATTTGTGATATCGTGTTAAATATTGGTTGATAATATCCTATAATTAGTAAAAACATTGAGCCACTAACACCAGGAATTACCAATGCGCATGAAGCCACTACACCAACGATAAATAGTAACAGATAATTTATAATTGGCATATCTATTGATAAATCTACATCCCCCATATCGGGAATAAAACAAATACCTAAAACAAATACAAATGGCACAATTAATGATATAAGATTTATCATTTTAAAACCGTTCTTTTTAGCATCAGTTATCATCTTAGGACATGAGCCAATCATTAGTCCCGCAAATAAAGAAATTGTTTGTAATGGTATATATAAAAGTGCATATTTCATTGGAAAATACATTATACCAAAAGCAATAATCATTCCTATTAAAATAGGTAATAAATATAATACACTTTTTTTAAATTCTTTTCTTAAACTGCTAATTGCTTTAATCATTTCTTCATAAATTTCAAGTAATACTGCTACTGTACCACCACTAATACCCGGGATAATAATCGCTACCCCGATTGCGGCACCCTTTAGTGCCCTAAATATGCTATTTTTAATACTCATACTATTTCCTTCCTTTTTGCAATGTTACTACTTCTTTTCAATATTTAAAATTTTGCTATTTGGCAATAAATCACCATAGTGATTTATTGATAGAACCATTTTATCTTTTGAAACATAGTCTATTACATCAATAATTTTTTTGGCACTAACGGAATCTATTTTTGCATTCATTTCATCTAGAAATAAAATTTTACTATCTAAAATGATTGCTCTTGCAATATTAAATAATGATAGTTCCCCCGTTGAATAATCAGTAATTTTTAATGGAATATTAATATCTGTTATTCTATCAAGACCAACTAATTTTAAAGTTGAATATATTTTTTCATCACTAATTGATGAATCTAGTAGAGTAATTTCTTCTTTAATAGTACCTCCAGAAAAGAAGTAATCTTGATAAACTATTCCAAATAATTTTCTTTTTGAGTCATTTGATAATAAGTATGTATCTACCTCATTAATTGTTACTCTACCACTAGTTGGTTTAATTAATCCATATGCTAATTTGAATAGTGTTGATTTTCCACTTCCACTTCTTCCCTTTAAAACTAATCGATTATTTTGGTGAATTGTATAATTGAAATGGTCAATAACATTTTCACTATTGTCGTAAGCAAAAGATACATTATCAAATACTAATTCAAGATCGTTATAATTTCCAATCATTTGCTTATTTTTTTTATCATCGTCTTCTAATTTAAAGAATTCATTGATTCTTTGGATTGCCGTAAGCGATTTTTGGATTGTTTGTAACTCCATTCATAGGTTTTCAATTGGTGATAATAAATTAGTGATTAAATCAATTGAACTAACAAGCATACCAACACTCATTCCAAATAAGTTCATATTTGCGGTAGAAAGAGTGATTATTAAAACAATTAAAATTGTTTTTATAATTTGCATTACAGGTGAAAATAAAGCATCATAAGTATTAGCTTTTTGATTAGTTTTAAAATGATTTTTAAGTACTTCATCATATTTTGCATTAACTTTATCATAAATTCTAAAAGTTTTAATAGTAACTATATTATCAATATTTTCTAATACAAGGTTATTAACACTTCCTTCAAGTTTTCTATTTGAAAGTTGAGCCTTATACATTCTTTTTCTAATCCACATTGTAAATAAAACAATAAAAGGAATTATTGCTAAAGTTATTATACCAAACATATAAGAAAAAATAAAAATTGATACAATTATTCCTATCATTTTGAAACTATCAATTAACATTGATATTACTCCCGATGTAATCAAGGTATTAATTTCATCGACATCATTAGAAAAATATGCTTCTAAATCCCCTGAATCATATTTAGAAAAAATAACAAATGACATTCGATTAATCTTGTTTAGCATTTCTAATCTAATTTTTTTACCTACTCCTTGGGATACTACAACTAATAAAATTTCTTTTAAGAAATTTATTAACCCTATGGAAACAAATATTAACATATAAAACAAAGCATATTTTAATAATTTTGATAAATCTTTACTTGGTATTATATCATCTACTATTATTTTTAATAGTTGTGGGGGTACTAATGACAAAATGGTAACACTAACAATTATGAATATTGAAAATAAGAATACAACAAAATGTTTTTTAAAATAATCTAATATACATTTAATTACACTCATTTTGTTTACCTCCAATTAATTTCAAAAAATCTAAATCTTTCATCATTTCTTCATATGTACCATATATATAACTATCATGTTTTAAAAAGATAATATAATCAATTTTTTGAAGTATTTCTTTTTGATTATTGATTAAAACAAAAATTGATTCTTTATATTCTTTAATAATATTGTCGGTAATTTTTTTTACTCATTTCTAAATCTATGGCATTGAACGGATCATCCATAACAATTAATTTAGGACTATTGTATAAACCTCTTGATATTTGTAATCTCTTTTGTTGACCACCAGATAAATTGGCAATAGAGTGTGACAATAACTCATCTTCTTTATTTTCAAATGAATTAATATCTTCATCCAAATATGACATGTGAATTTCTTTGTTTACTTTCGCATCTTCAAAAGCAATATTGTATCTAATAGTATCATTAAATATTTCAGTTTGGCTTGGCGCATATGAAATGAAATTATTAGCTAAATCATTTCTTGCTTCCTTGAGTTCTACACCTTGTAATTTAATACTTCCATCATAATCATATAAACCAGATAAAGCTGCTCCCAAAGTTGACTTACCACTATGAATCATGCCACAAACACCAAGGGTTTCACCTTTATTTAAATGAAAACTAATATTATGTAAAACAAATGATTGATCAAAACCAAATGTTAAATTATTTACTTCTAAGCTTAATTTATCAGTAGGATAAGTTATTTCTTTAGGTAGTTCTTTTGCTTTTGGGGTTGCAACTAATATTTTCTTTCTTGAATCATTTTCATCACTTTTTACTTCTAAGTACCCTAAACCAACTAGTTTCTTATACATTCTTGTTACTAGCCCTTTATCAACATTTAGGTAATTAGCAACTTCAACAAGTGATCTTTCTTCATGTTTAGTTACATACCTTACCATTTCAAATTCTGTATCATTTAGATACTCTTTTCCTCTATTAATTGTATTTTTGTATAAAGTCATATTTCTAGTAATTTTTGTAATGTTTCTCAAATCCATATCTTCACCTCATTTGATTGACTTAGTCAACTATTTAATACATAATGTAATAAAAAGACCAGCTAACCTCTTCAATTAACTGATCTCTTAAATTATTTAAAAATATTTCACAATTAATATATATGAAAGAACCCACATTATACGATATTATAGTGAAATCTGATGATTGTTATTTATTCCATTTACTTCTTATTTGGTGCATAAATACTTATACTAGCCACATAAAAATTATAAAAACTAACTCCATCTATTATATATTCTTCATGAATAATATAGTCATAACAGTTATAACTATCGGTAATTCTTAGTGCAATACAGCCGTTATAAGTACCATAGTATTCATATATATGAACTTTCTTTATACTAAGTCTTGGTTCTTTAAGTACATCTCTTAAATAAGTTTTTTTGATTAGTCTTTCATTTTTCTTGCTGATAGATTTAGGATCTTTAGATTTAGGAACAAATTCACTATAACCTAATTTATTATAGTAATAAGCAATATTTTTTAAATCATCTTTTGTTATTAAATTTAAATCATACGCTTCTTCTAATGTATAAAGTTTCCCCACATTTTTGTTACATCCACCAATACAAATTATCATGGCAAGCATAAAACATATCATCAATACCTTTTTCATTCTATATTCCTCCTTCTTTCTTTGCTTGTATTATATCATCATTTTTATATATATTCAACCTTTTATTTGAAATAAGGAAGAAATCAACCACAAGTAGACTAATATTATATAGAACAAATTGTTGATAGATATTTTGTTTATAATATATACTAAATCATTTCATTGTTATATATATAATTGTCTTTGTAGACATTACTAAATATAACTAGAATCTAAAATGTTACCTAAATCAGATAACCATACGCCGATTTTGAACAAAATTCAACAAAATATAATTTTTCAAAATGCTTCATAGCCCTTTCTACTTCCATTTTCCCTGTTCTCTTTAGGCTTATAAATATAAAACCACTATCATTATACCATTCGCTATATGAAAATGATTTGACGTTTTTATAGTTAAAGTCATCAAGCCCAAATTCCCTGTTTAAAAATTCATTACTATAATCTGATTTAATTGAAATTATTATTTTGTCATTTGCATATTTAGGTTTTTTTTCACATCCAACAAGTGTTACACTTAATATAAGCATCATAAATATTAAAAATATTCTTTTCATTTTTACTTTTCATCTCCATTCATTTTTAAATTTTGTTGAAATATATTTGACAATATTTTATTCAGTAATTGTTAAATGTATCTTGAGGAATATTCTCATATTTAAAATATAATTGGCTGTAAGTAATGCTTCACCTGGACCTGTTGAATATATTAATCCGTAATGTTCCATATCTACACTGATTCCATTAAAACTTTCAATATCCCATACATAATAACCTATATATGGATATGGACAATTAGTGAAGTCCAACTCTAATGTATACATTCCATTTTCTTCAGAATATGAATATGTCATATTACATTCTATTACTAATTGTTCTGTCTTCGTTTCCTTTAAAATAACAAAATCTTTTTTATAAACTATTGATGGATCGTCCTTATTTATTGCATATATAGTTACTGTTGTATTTTCATTAACATTAAGCGCAAGAACTGTACCATACTTAGTTACTATTGCTACATTCTCATTGCTTGAATACCAATCATACTCAAGTCTTGACATTGGATCACGTAATCTATCTTCTACCATTAAATAAAGATTTCTTGTAAATCCTTCTGTTATTGTATTTCCTAATAATGCACCATCATTAAATGTTACTTCACTTCCTAATGGAAAACCTTGATTTAACGCTGGATCAGTTGCTAGTGTACCATTGATGTTTAAATCTATATTTACCTTTCTTCTTAGTGAAAAACTAATACTTGCATTATCTAAATTATCAGAATATCCAATATAATAAGTTCCTGGATTTAAAATTATAGTAAATATAGGACTTCTATTTATACTAGTAATACTATCAGTTAATCTAGAAACAATATAACTATATTCATCTCCTGGTCTACTTCCTGGTGCTTCTTGAATTTCAAAAATACAAATTGGTATATTTCTATTAATTGTTCCACTTGTTAATATGTTTAATTCTATTTTTGAACGATGACTTATTGTAATCTTTTCAAAATAGCTTGTTGATGTTTTATCTTCAAATATTACATCAAATCCACTTGAATCTAATCTATTTAAATAATTGATATCTTTATTTTCTACTTCTTCTATTGTTAAAGTAATTAATGTATAAGTCGATTTTGGCAATACAATATCAATATAATAGTATGAATTACCTGGTAAATATAAATATATTTCATTTTCACCATTATCATTTACAGCCTGTTTATTTATTCCTGTTGATCCATATCGATTAAGTAATTCTGTTTTATTTATATCTGAATATATTTTTATAGTTCCTTCAGGTAAAATTATATTACTTCCAACATTTAGTGAGAATCTATAAAAACCTTCACCTTGATTATTAAGATATTTATAACTACAATGATATACATTTTCATTATTTAAATGCATACTATTTTTAATATTATTAGTACCTTTGTTTAATAGAATATTGCTACTAGTCCATGTTAATGAAATTCCAATTTCAAATGTACCCGAGGCATTAGTATCATCAAATTCAAAAGATATATAGTATATTCCACAACCTAAAAATTGAGTTAATGTGTTACTACCACTACTTATCACATTCATGTTTGCATCATAGATTATTATATTAACTATATTTGATGAATTTGCATTAATTTTATAAGATTTTGAACAATTAACATTTAATTTATATAATTCATTAGTTGCCTTGCTTAAACTTAAAGATTCAGTCACATTTCCTTCACAGTCAATTTCATATTCTGTATAATCTTCAGAAGGCATTATTTTATTTCGATAACTCGACCAATACTCTTTATTTTTATATTCAGCAATTCTATTTGTTGGCACAATAATTTGTAAATTAGTATGACATCCATCAAATGCATTTTCACCAAGATTAGTAGTATTTGATATCTCTCTATTTACAGTAACTGATGTTAGTGATGAACAATTTTTAAATGCTTCATCATCAATATACTGTACACTTAATGGTATGACAATTCTTTCTAAACTTCCACATCCTTTAAATGCCGAACTGCCTATAGCAATTAAGCCATTTGATAATCTAACTGACTGCAAATATGAACACCCCTCAAAAGCACTTGTATCTATGTGTGTTACGCTATTAGGGATACTAATACTTTCTAAACTTGCGCATCCTTTGAATGCTGAACTACCAATAGCAATCAAATTATTTGATAACGTTACTGACTGCAAATATGAACACCCCTCAAAGGCACTTGTATCTATGTGTGTTACGCTATTAGGTATACTAATGCTTTCTAAACTTGCACATCCTTTAAAAGCTGCCAATCCAATTGTTATTAAACTTGTCGACAAGGTAACTGATCGTAAAGATGAACAATTTTCAAATGCATAATCACCTATTGAATTAATTGTGTTAGGCAAAATTATTTCTGTTATTTTATTTCTATTTTTAAATACATTAGGTCCAATTTTTGACACAATTCTCCCATTTAAAGATGAAGGTACAACAAAAGCACCATTAAAATTAAAGTTTATAGCATCCAATTGTACTGTTCCATCTGGAAGAATAGTGGTGCTAAAACTATCATTTGTAATTGGAGTAACATTTAATTCACTTATAACGTTAGAAATACGGCACGCTATACCAAATGATTTGTTTAAAATTGTACCTTTTGCAAAATTAAGTCCTATTAAAAATAAATTCGTTCCGTTATTATAATATACAGGTCCGCCACTATCACCCGCTTGAGAAGAGTTTGTATATGTCATTACATTTGAAAAAAGGGTACCCCCAATATTAATAGACGTATTTCTATTTTTTATAGTTCCTGTTGTTATTCCTGTTGTTTGACCAATTTTTGTTATTGAACATCCATTAACTATTTGACTATCGTTACCAAGAAAAATGTTACTGAATATCGTGCTGTTATATTTTTCATATGGAGTAATTTCCCAATTTGATTGATTTTCAAATGGTACAAACGACGCATCAATAGTATCACCACTATGAGTAATTGACGGTGTCCCTAAGAAAATTTGTTTGGTAAATAGAGATGATAAAGTATGGTCATAGTGTTCACCATAATACATATTTCTCCCCATCGGAGCAACATGTTCATTTGTCAAAATTCCTAATTCTCCAGTTACATTATTTATTGCCTGTACGCCAATTGTTCCTCGAGAAATATTAACAAATCCTGGTTTATCTGGATTAGGTTCCATATAAAATATTGATTCTCCTCCATAGGATGTTTCGAATGTTTTAGAAAAATTAACTAAAGGATCACAAATAAAACTAATCGCACTTTGTTCATATAGTTCTTTACTTTCTAAATATTGAATAATATTTGGAATTTCACTATTATCTTTCATAAAAAGAAGAACTTGATTATCCTCATCACTAATTTGAACCATAATTACATTATATTCTATCATAACATCTTCAATGCAATTTAATACTTGCTGTAAATAATTATAAGAAAAAGTAAACTCTACAAAATTAATTGCCGAATTATTATTATTAATACTACTTGTATAAGTAAGTGTATTATTATTGACATACGCAATATTTAATACACCTTCGCTATCAACAAATACACCAGCAAAATTTTCATCGTAAATATTATATTGTTTGTTATTATATATTTCATTTCTAACTATGAAAGAATTATATACTTGTTCATATGTATCATTAAGTATTGTTTCTTCATTTGTATGAGCTGGTTCTAAATCATTACCTATATGTGCAGAAATTGTAAAAGTATTTAATTCAAAAAGAGAAATAACTAGTACAAATATTAAAGTCATAGACAACAAAAATATTTTTTTCATCTCAGTTTACACCACCTTTTTTATCAAAATCTTTATTCATAATTAATTTTTATTCCTTTGGCATTTTCGATTTCTACTTTATTTACTTCTATTAATATCATCCAACGAAATGCTTCTGTTGTATAAAAACCATCTTTTAAAATTATTTTTTCAACAATTATCAATTCTTCTTCATTTAAAATTAAGTCTTCTATTACAGTTTCTTTACCATACCCTGTTTCAAAGGAATATATAATTAATGATTTGTCTTTAAAAAACTCATTATTATATATTGATTCATATTCATTTATAAAATTATTGTTATATTCTTTACACAAATTATTTAATTTTTCATATGAATTAATTATTCCACAAGAATATATTTGAAATTTATTATCTACTATTTTATATCCAAAAGAACCCATACCATTATAATTTATCTTATATTTAATCTTTTTGCCATTATTTATCATATTACTTTTTTCCTTTAATTTAACATATAACTTAATATTTTGTTCAACTAATTCGTTATCATATTTTTTAGTATATAGACTATCATAATACAAATTTTCTATATAATCTACATTGTCAATTGGCACATCATCAAATGAAATAATACTACCTTTTTCTTTTTCTATTAATAAAATATCTTCATTTATTTTAAAACTAACTGTTAATAGATTATTTTTATTATCACATCCAACAATCACAAATGTAATAACTAACATAAAACATACCATTAATATTTTTTTCATTTTTATCGCCCCTTTTCAATCATATTAATATTATTATTTAGTAATGTATTTTTATTTTCAAAAATAATCACCATATTCATTGAATAAATTTTAATCATATCTGGTATCTCCTATTTAATGATATTAGTATACTTCTGGCCGTATACAATAGCTAACTAGCTCTTTGATGATTCGTTTTAAAACTAAATACACCCGCATATAGTACCTCCCATACTTTCTTTTACGTTTCGTCATTACTATTATATGCAAACTGCATATAATAATTTATTTTTAAACAAAAAGCTCCCTTTTTCCAAAGAGAGCTTTATTTCTAAGAGTGTTCCCCCAATAGCAGACTTAGGAATTTAATTTTTATTCTTTTTTTCATCATCACTTTAACATTTTAATAATAAGAAATATACTAATATATTTTATCAATTTATTATAACTTTTGTATTGATAATAAATATACCGCTTATATAGCCTTCATTCAATGATATTGTTAAAATATTATTGTTTGTAACTATAACTAAACTTCCCATTGTATTTTCAGCGGAAACACATAGCACTTCAGGATCTTTATCTCCCACAATAACAGAAACTTCACAAGTACCAAGCACAATTGTTTCATTGTTTAATTTTTGCATTACATAACCAACTTTTGTTTTTTCGTCAATTTCAATATAATAATTTTCATTATCAATTGATAATACAGATACACCATCAGGATTATCATCTCTTATGATTGTTATTCCCTTTGCTTCTACAAAAACAATGCTCCCACATAATGCTACAACAATTAAAATTAAAAAAGCTTTAAATATCTCCTTTATAGCCGAATTTTTCCTTCTTTTGATTATATTATACATTATATGGAAATTTTTGTCAATAGTTTGCTGCTATTATCAATGAGCATTTTTTTATATTTTGCAATAAAAAATAAAAAAGTGCTCGATATTAACGAACATTTTTTTGTTAAAATCAATTTTTTGCATTTTTCTACCCAAATCAAATTTTTTTCAAAATATTTATTAATGAACCCATTATTGCATGTTTTCCTAAATTTTTTAATATCTTATGATCCCTATGACTTAAGTAATATATTAGTAATTTTAAATATTTAGCAGAATCTTCATCAAATTCTTCTAACTTAATATTTTCATCTAAATATTTTTTATATAAATCTTTCTTACTAACAGAATGAATGGCAACAAGTAAACACGTAAGTAATGTTAAATCAAAATCATCTCTATTAATTAAATCTTTTATTATTCTGTTATATTCTCTTAAACCTAATAATGATACATATAAATATTTTTCAGTTATATTTATTTCACTACTTCCAAGGTTTAAAGAGTTTATGCAATAATAATGTTCTTCAACTCTGTTGTAACAATCTTGATAATTACCTGCATATAGTAAACTACTCATTAGAGTATGATTAACAGTGATATATCTTTTAAAGTTTTGATCTTTTATCATTATATCTAAAGCTTGTAGTGAAAAGAATATCGCTTCAACATATCTTTCTTTTGAATAAAACCTTGATGCTAATATTTGATATGTCATTGGGTTTTTATAATTAGTTACCCATTCACCATCATTAATATATTCATCTTCAAAAAATAATGACATAATTTCAAATATTTCTAATAATTCATAAGTAAGGAATGTTTTATACTTCTTTATTTCTTCATACAACTCTTTATATTCTTCAAGAACTTTTTTAGGAGAAATGTTAGAATTGATAATTAAAAATAGTTTTAATAGATTTAATACAGGAAACATTAATGTTTTATCAGTTAATGATTCATCAATAAAGTTTGAATCATCATCAAAAGTATCATAGACTTTATAATACAAATTATTGTATATTCTAGTTGTTACTTTTTCTAATTTATCAATAAATGAATCGCTAGGAATTTTTAAATCATAATTATCTGATAATTTCTTTATAATTTCTCTACCAACAGTTTGTTCATTATCTCTTGCTCTTCTATAAGAACTATTATTAATGTTTAATTTATTAAATACATTTTCTTTATTCTTTTCAAATTGTTTAATATAAACATCGAATAATTGAAAATACTGTTTGGATTCTTTATATAAATCAAAATTAAAATGTTTCATTGTGATTTTCCTCCTAACATAATATATCACAATATTCGACAAATTTTAACATTTTTTACTTATTGATAGATTTCTGCCCTGGAAATCCCGTGAGCACCTTCTTCTATACGCTTTTACTTATATTTACTCCTATTTTGGATAAAGAACTGACAAAGGCCTTAAAAACTGCTTAAAAGTTGGTAGTATACTAATATTTAAATCCCCTTATTCCTAAAATTTGAAATTAGTTCAACTCCCCAGTCTAATCATAAGGAGCGAATGTTCTACACCTCTAACAGTTCTACACTTTTTGAATAAAAAAAAGAGCTATTTTCAGCTCTTCATCATAGCAAAACTATGAATTTTTGCAAAAATAGCTTATTTTTTAAAAGTCTACAAAAGACTTTTTGACCGACTTTAATGGTGCAATTGATGAGATTCGAACTCACACGTTTTAATAACACTACAGCCTGAATGTAGCGCGTCTACCAATTCCGCCACAATTGCTTTTTATTAACGCGTAATATATCTTGGTTTTTGTACCAATACACCTTCTTTTGCACCTTTAACTGCTTTTAACATTACAACAGTTGAGTTTTCTTTGTTCTCATCATAGACAAATTGCATTTTCTTTACAACAAGTTTCTTTTCATTTAACACCTTTAAAACTTCATTTAATCTTGTTGTTTGAAAAAGAAAATACAAAGTACCATTGTTTCTTAAATTTCTGTTTACACATTGTATCATGCTTTCTAGGGGGAAATTATCTTCATGTTTTGCTAGAGCAAGATACTTATTGCTTCCTTTATCACTTGATGGTGTTTTAAAATATGGTGGGTTAAATATCACTACATCTACTTCTTCATTATTTCTGAAAGTATTACCATCTGCGTGGATTAGTTCAACGTTAGTAATATTGTTTAATTTCATATTTTCTTTTGCTAATTCTAATGCTTTTTCGTTTATGTCAATACCTATCAATTTTTTAGGTTTAAATTTAGATGCATATAAGAGAAGTGCACCTGTATTAGTTCCAATATCTAATACAATGTCTTTCTTTTTTATGTCTAAAAATTCACCAAGTACCATTGTATCAGTATTTATACAAAACATTTCATCATCTTGGTATATTTTTATTTCTTCATGATTTGGTAAATAATCTAATCTTCTACTCATAATTAATCCTTTATTGTTAATATTTTAACATACTTTTTCTTTTTTATCAATAAATAAAACCACTTCACTAGGAAGTGGCTTTATATTTCTATGTATCAAGTCCAGAGAATTGGGTTTGATATAAACGATTGTATACACCTTTTTTAGCTAACAATTCTTGGTGATTTCCCATTTCAACTACTACACCTTGATCTAATACAACAATTAAATCGGCATCTTGAATAGTAGATAAACGGTGTGCAATTATTATTGAAGTTCTATTGGTCATTAATTTTACCATTGCATCTTGAATTTTCTTTTCAGTTCTTGTATCTACACTTGAAGTTGCTTCATCAAGTATTAAAATCTTAGGATCTGCAAGTACTGCTCTAGCAATTGTCAACAATTGTCTTTGACCTTGTGATAAATTAGCTCCACCTTCAGTTAACATTGTTTTTTCTTGTTCTGGTAAACGTCTAATGAATTTTGCACAATTTGCCATTTCAATTGCACGGTTAAATTCTTCATCGGTTGCATTTTCTTTGCCATATTTGACATTATTTTCAATAGTATCTTCAAATAATACTGCATCTTGTAATACTATGGCAATATTATCTCGCAAATCTTTCTTTGATATTTTAGAAATATCAATACCATCGATTGAAATTTTACCTGAATCAATATCATAGAAACGCATTAGAAGATTTACAATAGTAGTCTTTCCTGATCCAGTTGCCCCAACTAAAGCAATTTTATGACCTGAATATACATCAACCGTAAAGTCTTTTAATACTGGTTTATCTTTTACATATCCGAATGCGACATGTTCAAAATCAATATCACCATGAAGTTTACTTGAATCTACTTTTATTTCACCTGTAAAGTCTTCGGTTTTTTCATCCAATATTTCGAATACACGTTCTGCACCTGTTAGTGCTGTTAATATTTGTGAATATAATTGAGCAATTTCGTTTATTGGTCTGGTAAATTGTTTACTAGTTTTTAAAAACATAGCAATAATACCAGCTCCGATTACTTCTCCTTGTAGAGTAGTTCCAATTCCTTTGATTGCAAAAATAGCACCAAAGAAGCAAACTAAGAAATATCCTAAGTTACCAATAAAATTCATAACTGGACCCATTGAACCAGATATAATTTGAGCTTTTAAACCAACTTTACAATAAGTATCACTAAAGTGATTGAATTCATCTTTAGCAATTTCTTGGTGATTGTATGCCGCAACAGTTTTTATACCAGTAACCATTTCTTCAGTTTGAGTATTCAAGTTTCCTAATAGTGATTGTTGTTTTTGAAATAATGGTCTCATAAATTTACTCATGAATGCGGTAACGAGTAATGTAAGTACTAAAGAAACCATTGAAACCAAAGTTAGTAATGGTGAATACCATATCATTATGGCCAAGCATCCAATAATTGTTAAAACACCAGATACTAGTGAACCAAGAGTACTAGATACAGTATTTGAGATATTATCTACATCGTTAGTCATTCTAGACATTAAATCACCATGAGCATGCGTATCAGTATATGAAATAGGTAATTTAACTAATTTTGCAAATAAATCATTACGCATTTTTCTTGTAGTTTTAATTGCAAGATATGCACCAATTAAAGTTGTAAAATATTGACAAATTACTTGTAAAACGTAACATCCAACTAATAACAATAGTGAGTTATAAAATAGCGTTTTACTAGGTAGTTGTGTAACACCATCTTTTATTACCCAACTATGATTTATTATATCATATGAACCAAGAGATTCAACAAGATCTTTTATCGCAATGTTAGATTCAAGTGTTGCAAGAGTTGAAAGTATTACTACAATTATTAAGATTATAAATAATACTTTAAATGCTCCAATATATTTTAATAATCTACTAACAACTTTTTTAACATTTTTCGGTTTTTCATTTGGCATCATAAAACGACCACCAGGGCCTCTACCTGGACCACCCATTGGTCTTCGGTTATTTTGAACTTTTTCATTAGCCATTGATGTCACCTTCTCTCTTAAGTTGTGAATTATATATGTCTTGATAGATTTCACAATTTGCTAATAAGTTTTCGTGAGTATCATATGCAATAATTGTTCCGCCATCTAATACTACAATTTTATCAGCATTTTTTGCAGTAGCAATACGTTGAGCAACCACTATTTTAGTAGTATCGGCTATATTATCACGCATTGCTTTATATAATTTTGCTTCAGTAACTAAGTCAAGGGCACTAGTTGAATCATCGAATATTAGTATTTCAGGTTTTTTAACAATTGCTCTTGCTATACTTAATCTTTGTCGTTGTCCTCCTGATAGTGAAGTTCCTTTTTCTTCTACGTATTCATCAAATTTTTTTTCTTTGCTATCAATAAATTCAATAGCTTGAGCAATATTTGCCGCCCATTCTACTTCTTCATCCGTAGCATTGGGATTACCCCATTTTATATTTTCTTTGATTGTTCCCGCAAAAAGTTCAGCTTTCTGTAAAACAATAGCTATTTTATTTCTTAAATCTACTAGTTTATAATTTTTAATATTTTCACCATCAACAAGTATTTCACCTTTTGTTACATCATAAAAACGAGTTATTAAATTAACTAAGGTAGTTTTACCTGAACCTGTTGCGCCAACTATAGCAACGGTTTCGCCTTTTTCAATTTTTAAATTAATATTTTCTAATACTGATGCACTTGCATTAGGGTAAGCAAAATCGACATTTTTAAATTCGATAGTACCAGTTTCTTTTAAAGTTGTAACATCTAAATTACCATCACAAATAATATCAGGTGTTTCTAATACTTCATTAATACGTTTTCCAGATGCTACAGCTCTTGCCATATTAGCAAAAGTCATTCCAATCATTAATAGTGAACTCATTATCATCATTATATATGTTGTAGCTTTTTCCATTTCACCTACTGATATTTTAGGATCAATTGATGTTGCAAAGTTTTCTAAATAAAGCATTGCATCAAATTGACTGTTTGCACCTATATAGTAAATAGCAATCATACCTGCATATACAATTAGCATAAATAAAGGCATAATAATTGCCATTAATTTATTGACTTTCAAAGTTATACTAGTAAGTGTATCATTTGCTTCAACAAATCGATTGTATTCATAATCTTCTTTTGAAAAAGCTTTAACAACTCTTGCACCCGTTAAATTTTCATGTACTACAGAGTTAACTTTATCAAGTTTAGTTTGAACAATTGAGAACATTGGGAAAGCCTTTATCATGAAGAAAACCATTATTAAAATTTCTAATGGTAATGCTACCGCTAAAATGATCATAAATTGTTTACTTATTTGAAGAGTAAATACTATACCAAGTATAAACATACTAAGTGATCTAATAAACATTCTTATTGCCATTGCAATCATTGTTTGAACAGCAGTTACATCATTGGTAACTCTTGTAACAAGTGAGGCTGTTGAAAAATCATCTGATTGTTGAAAAGATAAATGCATTATTTTACTGAATAAATCTTTTCTTAAATCATTGGCAAATTTTTGGCTAGCTAAATTGGCAAATACCCCGCTTAGAATACCACTTACAACCCCAATTAAAACTAATGCAAGCATTATAATACCATTACTTACAATAGTATTTAAAAATTGATTATTATTTGAGGTAGGACCATAACTATTAACGATATCAATCATGGTACCCATTTTGTTAGTTACAAGCATATCCATAGTTACTTCAGCAATCATGAATATTGGCGCAAGTAATGCAAAGTACCAATATTTTTTCAAATACTTCAATAATTTAAACATTATTTATCTCCTTTCTGTCTTTCTAAGCTGTTTTTCATTTTTTCGATGAGATTAACAAAGTTTTCAATTTCCTCTTCAGTTAAATCTTCTATCATATAATTTTCAATTACACCAAAGCATTTCCTTATTTTGTTATCAAATTTTTTACCTTCTTCGGTGATTTTAACAATTATTTTTCGATTATCATCTGCACAAGTAACTCTTGTAATATAACCTTCTTGTTCCATACTTTTTAATGTTAAGCTTATTGTTGATTTTTTTAGATAAGTGTTGTCAACAATGTCATTTTGTATTACTCCTTCAGGATGACGGTGTAACATCATGATTATTTTAGAGTATGTAAAGTTTAGACCATGTTTGTTACAATAGCTTCTTACTGATTCTTTGAATATTTTATCGAGATTGCTAAGTCTTGCACCGATTGGTATATCATTATTTTTTTGCATTCGTACCTCCTATAAATTAGTTAGTTTTCAAACTAATTAATATTATAATTATTTTTAAGTTTTTTAAAAGTATTTTGCTTAAAAAAAATAAAAAGAACCTCCTATGAGATCCCTTATTTTTCAAATGAACAACAATAATCATATATCTGTTTAAAAGTATTGTTGAACTTTTTGTTTTTATGCGAAATTATATATGATTTACGGACTAGTTCAACACCTTGTAGTTCAATCGATTTTAACTTTTTATTAATAATATGACCTCTAACTAAAGCCTCAGGTAATACGGCAATTCCTAAATTCGCTCTAGTAGCCTCTATTATTGTTTGATTACTAATTGATTCCATTACTGGAAAACACTCAATACCATTTAAATTAAATAAATGTTCTAAGTGATCTCTCGATGAACTTCCTTTTTCCCTTAATAATAGTTTTTCTCTTGCAAGTTCAGTGATTGTTATTTTTGAGTTTATTGGATAATCATATCCACAAACTATTAACAGTTTATCATCAATAAAGTTTTCTATCTTAATATTTTTGTTAGAGATACTACCTTCAACAATGCCAAAGTCAATTGTTCCATCTAAAACTCCTTGTTCAATTTCTTTTGAATTATTAATAGTAGTTAGTAGTTGAACATTAGGATAGTTTTGTTTTACATAATTCATTATTCTTGGCAAATGCGTAATACCAAAAGTTAAAGACGCCCCAATATGGATTATGGGATTCTCCAATGTTGCAATTGCTAGATTTTCAAATTCATCAAAGTTAGCAATTACTTCTTTTGCTTTTTGAAGTAATACTTTACCAGTTTCAGTTATAACTAATCTTTGATTTATTCTATTAAATAAAATTACATTATAATATTTTTCAATATCCGCAATGGTTTGACTTATTGCGGGCTGGGCTATATGCATGATTTCTGCTGTTTTCGTAATACTTGAATTTTCGCATACTTCCACAAATACTTTTAAATGTCTAATTGTCATATTACACCTCATAAGTAATTACTTATAAACTTTATAATATTATACTATTTTACATATTACTTGTCAAGGTGTATAATATTTAGGGGAAAATTTTAATGACATATTATGAGGAATTATGACAACACAAGAAATAATATTTTTTATTGTTAAAGTACTAGCTGGTACTGGCGTATTTTTAGTAGGCGTTAGTATGCTAACAGCCAATATTGAACAATTAGCTACTTCTAAAATAAGAAAGATTTTTAATAAGACGGCTAATAAAAAACTGGTAAATGTTGGTATTGGTACTTTAACTACTGCCTTTATTCAAAGCTCAGGAGTAACAACCGTTTTAATTGTTGGTTTTGTAAACGTTGGACTAATCAATTTGGCACAAGCAACAGCTTTAATTATGGGTGCGAATATTGGTACTACTATTACTGCTCAAATAGCAGCGCTAAGTGCTTTCCCAATTACAACATATCTTGAATTACTATCTTTTATTGGTATTATGATTGCTATGTTATGCCAAAAAGATCGTACAAAGAAAGTTGGATATATAATTGCGGGACTTGGACTTGTTTTTATTGGCTTAAAGATTATGTCTGATGCCATGCAAACAAATCGTGAAACTCTTCAAGGAATTTTTGAAGTAGTTACTAATCCTTTCTTTTTATTGTTTATTGGAATACTTGTTACTGCAATTGTTCAATCTAGTTCTGCCACAACTTCAGTTATTATTGCAATGTCAGTTGCGGGACTTACAATTGGAACAGGAAGAAACGAAGTTTTATACATAATTTTAGGTACAAACATCGGTTCTTGCGTTACTGCACTAATGTCTTCATTTGGTGCTAGTCCAAACGCTAAACGAGCTAGTTTAATCCATCTATTATTTAATGTGTTTGGATCAGTTCTTTTCTTTATATTCTTAATACTATTTCCAAATTTCATGTGCGTTACATTCCAAAAATGGTTTAACTCTACTGCAACTCAAATTGCAATGTTCCACACATTCTTCAATGTAACTTGCACAATAATCTTCTTACCTTTCTCTAATTTATTTGTTAAATTATCACAATTAATTATTAAAGATAAGAAAGAAAGTCTTGAAATCACTTATCTTGATGAACGTATTATTAATTCAGCATCACTTGCTATCACTCAATTAGAAAAAGAAATGATATTACTATCAGATGTTGCAATGAGTTCATTTAGATTATCTTATCAATCTTTTGTTGAGCGTGATGTATCAAGAGTTGATGAAATACAACAAGGAATTGATAAAGCTAATCGTATAAGCCAAAATATTATCAATTATCTAATCAAGGTTTCCGCAAAATGTACTGTTCAAGAAGAACAATATATCTCCAATATTCATAATAGCATAGGTGATATTATGAGGATTGCGGAAATCGCCGATAACTTCACTAAATATACTAGAAATGAAGTTACCAAACATATTGAATTCTCAGATCAAGTTATGACTGAAATTAAAAATATGATAGGTGAAATTGAAAAACTTTATTCATTAACTAAAGATGTAGTAACTTCTAAAAATGACAAACTACTTATTCAAGTTGATGAAGTTGAAGAAGGTATTGATAATCTTCGTAAACGTTTAATTGATGCTCACATCGAACGTTTAAATAAAGGTATCTGTAAAGCTGAAAGTAGTGGTATTTTTATTAACCTAGTTTCTAATCTTGAACGTTTAGGTGACCACCTTACATATATAGCTCATTCAGTTATCGTATAAGTTATAAAAAACAAAAAGTTCACTTTTGTGAACTTTTTTAATTTACCTTTGCATTATTAACCATATTGGTTATATCAGTTAAATCATCATTAGTTATGTTTTTGTTAGAAAGTACTGTACCTTTAAACTTTACTTTATCACTTGCTTTTGGTAGTGGATAATATGTTTGCATTGCATAACTCCAATTTTTCAACCAATCACTACCATATTCTTCTTCGTTAAAATATAGCTTCCATTTTTCATCAACGGTTTGCCAATTTACAATCATATCATATGAAGCTTGGTATGGTGTACAATAACCAACAACCGATGAGTTCAAATATGCATTTTCTTTTTTTATCATGAAGTTAATGAATTTATGAGCAAGGTCTACATGACGGGCTTTTTTGGGAATTACTAAATTGTCCATAAAAGCAATGGTGTTGTCGGGAATATATATATCAAAGCTAATATCTTCTAGTTTAGTACCATTTTGCAATTCAATATAAAGTTGATCTAAGAAATCTCCTGTATACATATAAGCAAGATCTAAATTACCACTTGCTATTTGTTTTTTTAATTGGTCAGTACCCCATTGGCTAAACTTGGTTGATGTTAGAATTTTCTTACTTATGGCTATTGTATCTTTAGTTACAATGTTTGGACTCATATTTTGATAAAACATAGTTGTCGCATAAGTAAATCTTGGCACATTATACATACCTACCTTAGTACCACTTGGCAATAAGTCATGATTAAAGTAGGCTGCCCAACCATTATTATTAACAATACTTTCTTCCAATCCTTCTTTATTTTTATTGTACATCAAACCAAAGGTACCCCAAAGATATGGAACTAAATAACTTCTAGCATCTTCAAAAGTTAACTCTAATTGTTCAATGATAGCTTTAGCTCCTGGTAATAAATTGTTTTCATCATAGTTAGGGAGTTTTGAAAAATCAATTGGTTGAAGTAGTCCCTTATTATACATTTTTTCAACCATATAATCTGATGGAATTACTAAATCGTAAGCAGTTGTTCCACTTTTTATTTTTGAGTAAAACAACTCATTGCTTTCCGCAACACTAATTGAAACACTACAATTATATTCTTCTTCAAATTCTCTTACTAAATCTTCATTTATATATTCACCCCAATTTAGTAATAATAGTTGATTGTTATTTGCACAACTTGAAAGAGAAATAACACTAGTTAATAACAAAGCGATAAAACATATAATTTTAAAAAATTTCTTATCTAGCATTACTTTTCCCTCTTCTTTTCATTTTTGATTTTTAAAGCATTAACAGCTAAAAGGATTGCCATTGCGCCAAAAATAACAATACTATTAAACGCATAAACAGCAGGTGTTAAATCTTTTCTACCAATTGAGCCATAAATCCAAATAGATAAATTGTCAAACCCATTACCAGTAGTGAAATAACTGATTACAAAGTCATCAAAACTCATCGTAAAGGCCATAAGAGCACCGGATAATACACCTGATTTTATTGCGGGGAGAACAACTTTCCAAATAGCTTTAATTGGTTTTACTCCAAGATCCAATGCAGCATCTATTAAATTAGGGTCCATTTCTTTTAATTTAGGTAAAACATTTAAAATTACATATGGAAGAGTAAAGTATACATGAGCAATTAATAATGTTGGAAATCCAAATATATATGGAAATATTTTCAACAATATTGAAAATATTAACATTAGGCTGATACCTGTTACGATATCCGCATTAAGTAGTGGGATATTGTTTAATAACATTATTAGTCTTTTTCTTTTCTTTGAAGAAAAATGAATACCTATAGCGATTAAAGTTCCAAGAATTACTGAACAAATGGTTGCAATAATACTAACTATAAAGGTATTAATAATTGAATTCCTTAACATACGATGTTTAAATATTTCTTTGTACCATTTTAAAGTAAATTCGCCAAATTCGTTTACACTCTTGTTAGAATTAAATGAATAAATAAAAATGATAAATATTGAAAGATACAACATGACTGCTACCATAATAACAGTTATTAAACCTAATAATTTTAAAATCTTTTTCAAAGTTGTATGATCTTTATACCCATACTCTTTCATTGTCGCAATGGGTTTATTACTGATAGGACTAAGTTTTTCCATTATAGTATTGTTTCTCCTTCCTTATCAAATTTATTAACTAAATAAATAGAAAGTAGAATCAAAACTAAAATCAAAATGGCAAGTAATGATCCTATGTTATAGTTCATATTTTTAAAGAATTGTTCAATTAAGTTACCAATCATTACGATATTACCTTTACCTAAAATTTCTGGAATAGCAAAGCCACTCATACAAGGTAAAAATACCATAACTGAACCCGTTACTACTCCTTTTAGTGATAAGGGCAAAATTACTTTTCTAAAAGTTTTAAATTCATCAGCCCCAAGATCTAAGGATGCTTCTTCTAACATTGGTTCAATTTTTTCAAGAGCAGTATAAATTGGCAAAATCATAAATGGCAAGTAGGTAAATACTAATCCAATAATGATTGCAAGTTCGCTCCCTGCAAGTCCTTTTGCATCTTCTTTTACCGTTATATTAAAAATACTAGTAAATATATTATTAGGTTCCATTATATTAGCTAATGCTTGCGTTCTTAGTAAAAGATTAGACCACATTGGCAATATTAGAATAGTTAGTAAAAGAAATTTATTTTTTAAATGTGATTTATATAAATAATATGCGGTAATATACCCAAGTAAAATACATATGACTGTTGATATAATTGAAAATTTCAAACTATTCAATAATGCAATAATTGTAGAGGGTTCTTTTAATTGGGCGAAATTTTTAAAGGTAAACTTTAATCCCTCGGTATCAATTCCTTCAGTGTCTAAAAACATTAATATGAACATAAATACTGCTGGCGCAAGTGCTAACACATATAGCCATATTAAATAAGGTGTAGCCATTTTCTTTAATTTATTGTTCATTTTGCTTTACCTTCATTAAATGAATTTCATAAGGGTCTACACTAAGGCCGATGGTAGATGAAACTGGCACATCTTCATAGGCATGAATAACCATTTCCATTCCTAAAATATCTGCACATATTTCATAATATACGCCTTTAAAGATACTTGAAGTTACTTTACCTGTTAGTTTAGCTTTTTCTAAAGGTACTACATCCCAGTCCTCAGGTCTAATGACAACATCTACTTTTTCTCCTTTTTCAAATTTATAACCAACACATTCAAAATCTTGATTCATAAATCTTACATGGTTTTCATCAATATAGATTCCTTCGATAATGTTACTTTCACCTATAAAGTTGGCAACAAAACGATTTATTGGTTCATTATATATATCCTTAGGGGTTCCAAGTTGTTGAATAATTCCACCATTCATGACAACGATACGATCACTCATTGTCATTGCTTCTTCTTGATCATGAGTAATAAAGATAAAAGTTATTCCTAACTTTCTTTGCATTTCTTTTAGTTCATATTGCATATCTTGTCTTAGTTTTAAATCAAGAGCTGCCATAGGTTCATCTAAAAGTAAGATTTGTGGTCTATTGATAAGTGCTCTGGCTAGGGCTACTCGTTGTTGTTGACCACCTGAAAGTAGATTTATACGCTTTTGTTCATAGCCTTCAAGTTTAACTAATTTTAGTACTCTTTTAGCTTCTTCTTCAATCTTCTTATCAAGATATTTTTTGATTTGTTTTTTAGTTACTTTATCACTCTTAGTTTCGTTTTTTATATCTTCTATAATCTTATCTTTTCCAAAGAATTCGTATAGACTATTGAAGTCTTTATTATCTAAACCAAAAGATACATTCTTTATTACATTTAAATGGGGAAATAATGCATACTTTTGAAATACGGTATTAACAGGTCTTGCATATGGTTCTAATTCATTTACCACTTTATCATTTATTATAATTTCACCTTCATCAGGTTTTACAAATCCCGCAATCATTCTAAGGGTAGTTGTTTTCCCACAGCCAGATGGTCCAAGAATTGTCAAGAATTCATTCTCATATATTTGTAGATTTATATGATTTACTACTTTTTCATCATCAAAAACTTTAACTAAATCATTTAGTTCAATAAGTACTTTTTTCATTTAATTCTCCATTATTATATTTATCTTTTTTGGTTTAAATTTTAACAAAGTAATTATATTCTTTTTTATAATTTAATCAAATAATATTATTTGAAAAAAGACCTATTTTAGGCTGAAAACGATTTCATAAATAGCAATTTATTTTAGTAATTTATTATATGAAAAAAGCAAGAAAGTAAATAGATACTTTCTTACTAAAATTGTTTAATTATAACCTCTGTATTCTTTAACAATAGCCACTCTAATTGTTCCAATTGCTTGTGAAAGCCGCTTACTAATTTTATGAAAATTAGCTACTCGATTTACTACTTTTTCATACTCTACCCTTTTAAAATGATAGTCCTCTATATATTCATAGCTTTGAAAACATTCATGGCAAACAAAGTTTCTTTCATTTCTAATTGAATTAAGTAATTCATAATCTTTATCGTCAAGATCAAAAGGGAAGATATTTCTGTGATCTAGTTCTTCAATCTTTGCAATTATTTCACCTAAGTTCCATTTTTTAGTATCTTCTAAATTATAATTAAAATCACCAGGCTTAGCTATTGCATAAATAATTTTTAAGTCATGTTCAATACATTGACAGTTTTCAATGATTTCTCCTATTAATTGATATATATTTAGTTCATTCATATTATTACTCACTTACTCCAAATATTTTTTTAGCGACCACTCTACAACTATCTTTAGCATAACCATAAGTATAAATGAGCGTATCTATCATTGCATCATATTCTTCATGAATGTATGGATTGCCAAAATCAACAAATATTGTAGGTGTTTCATATTTCATCCAACCATTCATCATATTTCTTGCAACAGTTCCCGATAGCGTTATTTGATTTGTTCCATACCATTGTGAACATCCTATCGTACATATTATCGCATCATATGCCTTGCTTTTGGCAAGATTCTTTATAGCGCTACAACCTAGATCAATAAACTCAGTAACTTCCGCATATTTGGCAAGTTCATTGGTAAATTCCCCGATAATATCTGTTTTTATTTGTTTAGCAATAACTATATGAGCAATTTTTAAATGCTTTTTAGATAAAGGCAAGATGTTTTTTCTATCTCTATAAACTTTGACAGATTTTTCTACTACTTCTCTAGCAATTTTTTGATGTTCTTCTATATCAAATTTTATATCAGTAGATATATTATAACAATCATTTACAAAACTAATAACTCTATATGCTCTATTCACTAAGATATCCAATTTCAAAATCCCTTTATCGATTAATTCAGACATTTTCATAATAAATTCCTCATCAGGATGTGCAAACAATAAACAATCGCCGCCACTCATTAAAAATCGGGCACAAGCTTCATAGTAATTGATGTATCCACAAAAACCACTCATTTCTATAGCATCTGATATTATAAGTCCCTCAAAACCTAATTCATCTTTTAGTAAATTAGTCATTAATCTATATGAAAGGGTTGCGGGAGGATAAAGATTAGTTTCTTCATCTTTTTCATCATAACATGGTAACGCAATATGTCCAATCATTATTGATTTAATGTTTGAGTTAATAATTTCTTCATATACTTTTTTGTAACTATTGTTCCATTCTTCTTTTGAAAGAGGATTTATTGGAGTAGTTAAATGATGATCAAATAGACAAGCTCCATCGCCAGGAAAATGCTTTGCAGTGGCAATTAAGCCATTATCATGTAAGCCTAGAATGTACTGTTTTGTGTATTTAATTACTTCTTTATAATCTTCACTAGCACTTCTTATTGAGGTTATTGGTGAAAAATGATTTTTTAAAATATCTACACATGGCCCAAAAGTCCAATCGTATAACGCTTCTCTTGATTCTACTGCGGCAATTTTTCCTGTTTCGTACGCTAATCTTTCTTTTTCTGTTTCACAAATTGCTCGAATTGATGGAAATTCTGTAACTTCTACAATTGCTGTCCCGGGTCCAGCTTCCATATCTGATGCTACCAACACTGGGTGATTTACTTTTTTTATTTTAGTAATCAACCTTTTTAGCATTTTCAATAGTAGTGGGATATACAAATGCACAATATGTATCATATATCCTTTCATTCTCATTTCGATAATTAGGACATACAACAATCTTTAATAGTTGTTCAACTGAAAGCTGTTTCACCTTTTCTAATAATTTTTCATTTTTAGGTATTTGATATTTCATTATTTTCTCGCTGTTTTTCATTTAACTCTTTCTTAATTTGTTGTAAAAACTTAACCTCTTCTTCGGTTAGTTTCTTTTTTATTATTATGTGTTCTCGATTAGTATCAGTAGTTATGATGATGAATCGTTTGTTTTCTTCAACCTTTTCGATTGTTCCTTCTTCTTCATAACAACGATTTCGTTTATTAGCAGTTAGTTTATATTTCCACACACTACTTTCTTCCGGTTTATTTATTGACCATTTTACTTCACCTTTTAACCCTAAACTATAATCATGAAATAACCACCAAAAAATGTATATGATATAAGCTAATGTTGAAAAAATGTATAATAGCAATCCAAAGAAGTAGTCATACCAGGTAATCACTCTTCCATATCCATAAAATGCTAAATAAGTCGCGACAATTACTGCCAGAATCCAAAGTATTGCATATGTTAACAACTTATTTATCTTTTGCCTAAAATTTATATATATTCTGTCTTTAAATTTAATTATGTATTTTATCATTATATACATACGTCATCATCCCTCTACTATTTTATCCTTCTTTTCAGTATTGTTGAAAAGCAATATTACTATACCAATAAATAAACCCACTAATGTAGGGCATATCCAACCCAAGCCATATTGTGAAAGAGGGAGTATTTTTCTTATAAATTCGAGTGGCTTTACTAAATGGATTGAATTTAAAAAATCAGCAGGTAATGCACAACAAAAATCATATACTGCGCCAATTATTGTGAATCCGATTGTCCATTTATAGATTATCTTACTATTGTTAAATAATTTCCCAAATAATGCTAGCAAAATTAATACTATTGCTAGAGGATATAAAAACATTAATACTGGTATTGAAATTTTAATAATTGAACTTAATCCTAAGTTAGCAAGTGTAAACGATATTGCGCTAAATATATACACCCAAACTTTGTAACACGGGCCTTTAGGAAATATTGTTGTAAACATTTCTGAACAACTTGTAATTAAACCAATTGCGGTCTTAAGGCAAGCAACAGTAACCATTATTGCTAAAATAATCAAACCACCTTTACCTAAATAATATTCGGCAATTTGTGCAAAAGCTGCACCACCATTTTCAGCGGGTTCTAAAACATATCTACTACGAACTCCAATAAATGTTACCGCAACATATATAACCGCCATTAATACGCAACTAATAATACCTGATTTTAGGGTGCTTTTCGCAACAACATTCTCATCTTCCACGCCAAGATCATATATTACTTTAACTACTACTATACCAAAAGCAAGACTTGCTAAAGCATCCATTGTATTGTAACCTTCAAGAAAACCAGTCATAAATGGTTTTGTTATATAATTACCCGTTGGTTCAATTGTTAGATTTTGATCAGTTTTGGTAAAAATTACCACTATTACTAAAATAGCTAAGAATAGTAAGAATATTGGATTGAGAATCTTACCTATCCATGTTAAAATCTTACCTGGATAAAGTGAAAGTATTAATGCTACTGTAAAAAAGACAATTGAAAATATTAATAGATATAACCATAAGTGTTCATCACTTGGTATCAATTGTTCAAGACCTACCGTAAAAGATGTAGTAGCACATCTTGGTATTGCAAAAAATGGTCCTATTGTTAAATATAAAGCAAGGGTGAAAAACATTGCATATGGTCGACCTGCCTTACTTGATAGTTCATACAAGCCATCACTTTTACTAATTCCTAGTGCGGCAACACCAAGTAAAGGTAATCCAACACCCGTGATTAAAAAACCAAAAATTGCAAGCCATACATTACTTCCTGATAATTGTCCCATTAAAACTGGAAAGATTAGATTTCCAGCTCCAAAAAACATACCAAAGAGCATGCTACCAATATAAATGTAATCTCTAACTGTTAATTTCTTCTTCATTATTTTTTGTTTTTCCTATTCTCTTTAATTATTTATCACATTATAACAAAATATTTATTTTTTTTCTAATTTTAAGATATATTTATTTATAAATCTTTCCAACTCTCTAATATTTTTTCTATTTTTTTTGAATATTTTTTATTTTTACATTCATTGTATAACATTTGCATGTACAAATTTTATTATAGCATCACCCAAGGTTACTAAATTTTTATTATCTTCAAAATATAAATAATTATGCTTTTCACAATAATTTTTATATATTTTTCTTCGCTTTTTAAATATTTTTGGAATATATCAATATCATTTTTTTTATTATTCATACTATATCACCTAATCTATATATACTTTAAGTTAGTTAAAAATACTTCAACATTTATATAATCGATGCTTTCAATTTTTTTATTTTGTCCTCTATATAAAACATACTTACCAACAATGGTACCATATTTGTTTTCAATTAACTCACATTTGTCTTTATCAACTAGAAAACGGATTTGTCTATCATCAATTTTATCACTATGTTTTATCTCGTATAATTTACAAGTGTTAGTTGATTTATCATAAATTATCATATCATATTCTCCCCCCGCATCAAATTTGAATTTTAATGCTTCTTTATTCTTAGGTATTACCCTATTTACTTCTAATAAAACTATTTCTTCCAACATTCTTCCTTTAACATCTGTTAATACTTTATTTGTAATATATTCTTTATCACTTTCTGAAAGTGATTTGAAATATTCATCTTGCAACAGTGAATAAACTAACGCTTTTGTTATTGAATATCTCATTCCCGGTTGCGAAAAAATGTAGTGATCTACCTTTTTACCACTTTCGTATCGATCAGGACAATTTACTATTAAATCAAGCATTAATAAATATTTTTTTATTTTATCAACACATTCTTGCGTAATTTTTACTTTCGTTTCATTTCTTTCTTTGATATCAAGTAAAGATTTTAATCTTTTTATAACGCTCGTTTTATCAATTTCTTCTAATTGCTTTTTTAAATTTTCATTCATTTTTGCGACTCCTTCTTTTTTAATATGACTTAATTATACCACCCCCCCGAAAAAGTCAAGCCTTTTGTTTTTTTTATTCAAATATTATAGTCATAGTAATTAAAATAAAGATTTTAAAGTTCTAACACATCAATGACTTTAAGATTATTTAGTCTTAAATCTGAAATAAATTGTATAAAAGCATTTTATAACCGTAACCTATTTAATTAATTATTTTTAGCATTACCGAAATATTTTCTTTCAAAATTTTTTCATCACCATATTTTAATTATAATCAATTTCATAAATGATAATACTGAATAATATATTTTTCATATAAAAAGTCAGTTACCAAATTGATAACTGACTTAAAAACTATCTTCTAAACATTCGATTAATTTCGGTTTCACTAGCATTTAAGAATTTGCCATCTTTATCGAAAATATAATTATATACTTGAGTTACACCACCAAAAGTAAATGAACTAGTAAATGGTGAATAGCCCATAGTTATAAAGTATTCTACTTCCCAAACAAGTTTATCATCTTCTATTCTTAAATTTGAACCGACCCCCGCATCAACACTATAAAACTTACTTAATTCACCATCTTCATTATCACAAACCAATAAAACGGCTTTAAAGTTTTGTTTAAACAAAGATAAAACTAATTCATCTGTTATTTCTCCATAATCCATTTGCATTAATTGATCAATTATTTTTTCAACTCCGCTTGATCCATTAGATGATGATGGAACCGAATATCCAGATAAATATAACTTACCTTCAAATTCAATCATATTTGTGAAGAAATATTTATAATTTTCAGCCTCACAACTAGCACTAAACTCGTAACTAAATTTTTGTTGTAATATACCATCTTTATTAATCTTAACAAACTTGGCATTATATTCTCTATTAATTAAATGTACTAAGTAACCATCAGTTGTTTCTGTGATTTCATTAACTCTGTTACCATCCAAATCATTAAATGAATTTTGGTAGTTATATATAATTTCACCATCATGGTTTACTTTATACATTTTCAAATATGTATTTTGATAAGATTTATTAGCAAAAGCCGTTATTGTGTCATCTTCATTTATAAATATTTTAAAGAATTTACTAGAATCTTCAAACTTTTGTTCCCAAATTATTTTTCCATCATTATTAATTTTAGTTATGTAGGCCGTCCTAATGTACTCATCATCATTTAGTTGTGTACCATATACAATTATGTAATCATTAGATTTGATATAACCATTTGCAAAATAATATAATTCAGTTTCCCAACACTTTATTGTATTTTCATATTTAGTAACTTTAGATTTTTTGTAAGTATAACTACCTGGATTAGAAATATCTTCATAATCATAGTAGCTTATTTCTATATCCGATGGCTTCGACTGTTTAAGTATATTATCCCATAATTCCCAAAAACTAGCAACCGTACTTGCGTCCACATTCTTAAGGTCAATACTATAACCTGGAACTTTACTTTTAATGCTTTTTACGATTACTTCTCCAGTTTTCTTATATTCAAATTTATTAGTAATAATATCATAGTAAATTTCTTTAACCTCAGTTCTTGTTAATCCTTCAGTTGATAATTGATTGATTTCAAAAAACTCTACTGCCGTATTGTATTCTTTTGCTTCTACCTTTATAGAATATGTACCAAGGCCTATAATACCAAGTAACATAGCAACTATTAAAATGGTCGCAAAGGTAAGTTTAGGAAAACGATAATCCCTTGTTTTTTTATTATTATATTTATTATAAATTTCATTTTTGTATTCATCAATATTATACTCTGGAATATCATTCTTTAATTCTGATAACTCTTTATCAATCATTTTTGTAATTCCTTTCTATAATTTCTCTAATTAAATTTCTTGCTCGTTCTAGTCTTTTCTTTACTGCAGATTCAGAAATTTTTAGAACTCTAGAAATATCTTTAATTTTCATTTCATCGTAATAATACAAAATAATTATTGTTTTGTATTTTTCCGATAAAAGGGTGACAATTTTTGAAATATCATATGGCATTTCAAATTTTGTTTGGTCAGGGGCATTCATTACAATATCATTGTCATATACTACTCTTTTTTTATTATGTGATTTTACAAAGTTAATCGATTCATTTATAGTAACTCTAATCAAAAAATATTTTATATGTTCGTTAGATTCAAATTTTTTGTTAGATTCTAATAAAGCTACATATGCATTTTGCATTATATCAATTGAATCTTCTTTATTTTTTGTATAACCATATGCTATTTGTAGTAATTCTTTGGCATATTCTTCATATACATAGTCAAATTGTTCTTGTGATATTTTCATAATTTAAATCCCTTTCACCTATAATACAATTGAAATCTAAAAAGGTGACATTTTATCATTAATAATTTTAACATACTTTTAAATATATTTCTACTTGTATATTTAAAATTAAAAACTGAGAATAAAAGATATGATGTCTCTAAAGTAGACAATTCATTTTTGTAGTAATATACTAATTTTATTTAAATAACAAAAAGTTACTTATCATGCTTTATTCTAAAATAATCAAGATACACTTTAAATTGATCTTGTGCTGCAAGACACGTGTCAACCAAGTATCCTTTTTCCTGTTTCCATTCTTTTAGCCCTCTATAATAGAACGTCTTTAGTTTATCATCTATTATAAAAGGAACTATATTATATTTAAGGCATTCTTTAAACATTAAAAGTCTACCTACTCTACCATTACCATCTTGAAAAGGATGAATGCATTCAAATCTATAATGAAACTCGATTATATCTTTTAATGTTTTATTTTTAATATTGTTGTACCATTCTATTAAAGATTTAACTTCATCCTCTACTTTTTCAGGGCTTGTTGTAACTCTTCCACCAACCTCATTAGGAAGCTTTTTATAATCACCTACAACGAACCAATTTTTTCTACTATCAGTCGTGCCATTTTTTAAAATAAAATGTAATTGTTTTATTAAATTTTCAGTAATATTTAGATTAGCTTTATCTATGATTAAATCTATACATCTAAAGTGATTAGCAGTTTCAACAATATCATCAACATTAATAACTTCATTTGTTAAACCAATTGTGTTAGTTTCATATATGTATCTTGTTTGATCATGTGTAAGACAACTTCCTTCTATATGATTAGAGTTATATGTAAGTTCTATTTGAACCTTGTGATATATTCCACCTTTAAGTTTAGATTCTTTTTCTAATTTTAAAATATAAAGTAATGTTTTCTTACTATTGCTAGTTCTTGCTTTTCTATTAGGTTTAGCAGCATCACTAGGTATCATCCAAGTTTTACCAACAAGTATCGCTCCAGGGATTCTCCCTTCAGCACAATAATTTCTAACACTTCGTTCTGACATACTCCATAGTTTTGCTACTTCAGCTACGCTTAAAAAATTCATAATAACACCTCTATTCACTATCATTATATCATATTATCGGCAAAATATCGAGCATATTATACTTTATTTTTTTGTTATATTTTGCCTATAGAGGAAACAAAGAGACATAATAAACAAAAAAACTAGATTAGAATCTAGCTATGCTTATGTGTGGTGGACGAAATGTTTCACGATGCATCTTTTTATCCATCACTATAAGTCTTTTATATCTATGACACAATAAAAAGTGAATCGCACAGAACAATTCACTTTAATCCCATCTTGATATTTTATGTTTATTATTTACTTTTTTAGCATTGTAAGAAATATATGACTTGATCCTGCATTTTAGTATAAATTTTCTACCATTCTCATGTCTTGTATAAACTAACTCATATTTACCAATAATTTTTGATAGATATTTGTTAAATAAATCAGCAGTTTCTTTATTTTTACCAATAATAGATGGACAAGCAAATGAATATTTATAATTATACTTATGTAATAATCCTCTTTTAATAACAATGTATCTAGGATTATCAATAGGGCTTAGAAATTCAGCTATTGATTTATTAAAAATATTTGATTCATGAATGGTTGCATTCACTAAAGACACATTTACAAACATTCCATTAGGATCGCTTTTCACTTTCAAACTACAAGCAGATTCAATAATACCAATATCTTTTAATGTTTTTAAAATACATTTTGCAAAACTCTTTATCTGACTTGTCGGATTTGCATTGGCAATTAATTTTTGAGTCACAAATGTAATCGAAAAAACAAAAATAATTGTAGATAGAAACATTATCACTAAAGCTAACAAGCCTGACTTTGATTGAACAGACAATTTAGCCAATGTTTGAGCACAAACACTAATCAATGTGCTTTGAAAGCTTAAAATCAACAATATTTTACCAATGTTAATAAAAGTAAAGGCAGGAATTTTTCTATCTTTAGGCACTTCTGTTTCAATTCCAATTTTTGTTGATTCAGCTAAAGCATTATTCCATTTTTCTTTTATCAAATTTCTATTTTTTGAAAGCTCTAATGTTTCTTTATTTATCGTATCTATACCATTTTTATCAAAAGGTGGTTTTATCACTGAAACTCTATCTATACCGCTTTCTATAGAATTAGAATCATAACTAGGTCCCATAAAGCAATCAAATCTTCTAACCAAAGTTTCATAATCTATAGATTGAATAATATTTTTAGGATTAGATAAAAATATTCCTATTTTTTTAACCTTATTTTCTTCAAAAATATAATCAGGTTCAATAGTCACTAGATGCCAAATATTCGACACTTTATCGGGATCTTTTTTGTTAATTCTTATCGCTCTACCCCGCATTTGATTAGAAAGCATAAAACTTCCTACAAAACTTGCAAGAATTAATGAATTAATACATGGTGAATCCCATCCTTCTCCAAGTAATGATTTAGTTCCGATTAAAATATTAAATAGCCCATCTTCAAAAAGGTTGGATACAATTTTAACCTTATCTTTATTTGTGCCTTTAAAATTAACTACAGAATACTCTGTATTCTCAAGTATTTTCGAAGATAAATCATATTTATTTTTGATTTCTTCAATTACTATATTAGGTAATATCACTAAACTTCCTGAAAGAACAGCAATTCTAATGTTCTCTTTTTTTCTTAAAACCTCATATATACTTACAACACTTACATTATCTATTGAATCATCAGAACCAACTTTTGTTAACGATTCTTTTTTTATATAATCTGTTAAAATAAGCATTCGCAATTTTTCTTTTAAAGAAGCATATTCACTATCAACAATTTTTGAAATACTATCCATTTTGCCAAGAGAACTGATAAGTCTTCTTTTTAGTTTTTCATCCAAATCTAGGTTTGCTTGCTTATTATCATATAGCGAATTTTCTTTCAATAATTTTAATAGTATATTTTTTTCTTCTTTGTTAAGTAAATTGGAATCAATTAAAAATTGTATTGCAACTTCAGCATAATGTAAATTTATATTTGGTAAATGATTTACATCAGTTAGAATTTTTGCTAATCTATTATTAACAGGATATTCATAATAATTAAATAATATTAATAATGCAATATACTCTTTAACATTAGCATATATATCCATTAACATATTTTGATAATTAATATTCAATAATTGATTTATTTTAATAATATAGTCTAGTTCCCCTATTTCATCAATTACCAAAAATGCTTTTTCTTTATATTCTTTAAAACTTTTTACCTCATCTTCAGTAGGATAATTAAATAATACATAATCTTGATGAGGGCAAAGTGTACCTTGCTTTACAAGTTCAGGAACAAAGATTTCTTCATCAATTTCACCACAAATGCTGATATACCTTTGCCATTCTGTCGTATTAGCATCATATGGAGGAGTAGCAGTTAAAGAAATAATTGTAATATCTTTATCCAAAGCTTTAATAAATTTTTCTAAAGCTTTTTGCCATTCGTTTTGCAAATGATGTGCTTCATCTAAACATATTGTTTTAATTTCCTTTTCTTTTATTAATTTAAATAAATCTATATTAGAATAATCAACTATTTCGTCTCCACTTGAAGAGCTTATTCTATTCATAGCAGAATATAATGCTTGATATGTAATTGAATTGATAAGTACAATTTTATTTAAATCATAATTTACATATTCATTAATATTATAATCATCCGGCAAAAATGATTCTTTAAATCTTTCACCCCATTGATCTCTTATAGTGGTTGTAGGAGATAAAATAATACAAGGTTTACCTAATCTTCTAATAAGTTCCAAACCTAATATAGTTTTACCACTTCCAGGAGCGGCAACAATATTAATTTTCCCATCAGTTAAATATAAATCTGCTGAATCTAATATTCTTTGTTGATAACTTCTGAAATTACCTTTAAATTTAACATTATTATAATTCATTAATACCACTCCTTTCACACTAATATTATATCATAATACTAATCATATTTCCATTATTATTTATACAAATCTAAATTATGAACTTCATAAATAGGTAATTTTCTAACATCGAAAGATAATTTATCTTTTTTTAGGTTAAAAAAGGAGTCCACTATAGGACTCCAATATTTTAAAGAAATAAATCGTTTAGGGCTTACGATTAACTATAATAGAAAGTACTTCAACTTTCTAGTTTTATTGTATATACTATTATATATTTTTATAAAATATTTGTTAAGTATTCTAACATTAAAAAAGGTACTGAATATGTTATGCTTTATTCTGGTAAACCTGCTATCGTTGAAGCTAGAATTACTAATATTGTTTATGATGATGATTTAATTACTTATTGGTACAATATCATAAAACTCACAAGCGTGTACTGTTACTGAACATGTTTTTTAATTTACCGCTAACACCATACGCAACATTCATAATAAACATTTTAAAACTATTAGATATTATGAACTATATGCTGCTAAAAATCATCATTCTTCTTATTATGAAAAACTTCATAAATTAGAAAAAATTCGTGCTTTAATGCATCCTAACACTTGAAAGCCCATAATATACCATATCATATGGTTAATGGTATCGACATTAGAGATGATGGTATTGAATTAGAAAACAAAAATTTGTTAATATGACTTGTACTAAATGTTAAAAAAAACTGATGATATATTTTATGATATTTATATGAAAATGCTTGATATTCAAGACTTATATGAAAAGTCAGCATATCTAAAAATAAAATGTACCTGTTGTAATAAAGGATTATGATTCTTGCTAGTCACTTAATGAAATAAGCTTATAACAATTAATTCACACTTTTTAATAACAGAACTCCGAAAAAATTTACTAAGTGGTTCTGGTTTTAATTATGCAATATACTTTTAAAATCCTCTATTAGAACTTTTTTGTTATCAACCACAAAAATAGGATTTCCTTATAAATAAAAAAGAAACTAGTATTGCTACTAATTTCCTTTAAAATATTATTCTGTAATCGATAAATTAATAATTATTGTAACTCTTGGATTAAATTCATATGTTCCAGTTATGATTGCTATTCCAGGACCACTCGCAGTAATATACCCCCAAGCACCCATTGTTACAGAAATATCATTTTCTTGACAAGGAACAAATATGATCCAATCATAATATTGAATCATTGGATATGGACAATTAGAATCATTCAATTCAAAATTATAATATCCATTTTTTTCACTGAATGAATATGACATATTACATTCTATTTCAATTATTTCTTCAGAAGTATCATTTAATATTGTAAATGTTGTACGATAAACAACACTTGGATCTTTCTTTAATACTGCATAGATTGTAACTATTGTATTACTATCAACTGGTTTTGCTAAAACTGTACCATATTGACTTACTACTGCAACATTTTCATTGCTTGAGTACCAATCATAATCAAGTCTTGACATAGGGTCTCGTAATCTGTCTTTAACCATTAAATAAATATTTCTTGTAAATCCCTCAGTTATTGTATAATTATCACAAACACCGCCATTAAATCTAACTTCAGTTCCCACATCATATCCTATTTCTGATGGATCAGCTACAAGTGTATCATTAATATTTATATCATAATCAACCATTCTTCTTAATGCATAATTAATATTAACATTTTCTTCATTTCCAGCATATCCAAAGTAATAAGTTCCTGGATCTAAAATCAATGTAAATACTGGGCTCCTATTTGTTGATGTTATTTTACCAATATATATCATTTCTATATAATAATAGTTTATGCCAGGTTCATACCCAGGATCCCTAACTTTTTTAAAAACATATACTTCAATGTCGCTATAACTAGTACCACTTGTAATAATATCTAATTGAATTTCTGAACGATGACTAATTGTTACTTCTTCAAAGTAACTTTGAGTATTTACATTTTCAAATAGAACATCAAATCCAATACTTGCTAATGAATTCAAATAATTAATATTATTTATTTCTACACTTTGAATATTAAACGTTAGAGTTGAATAACTACTTAATGGTAAAGTAACGTCTATATAATATGTTCCATTTTCTGGCAAATATATATACATTATGTTTTCATTTTCATTTGATTGAGCATATATGTCAAGTTCACTTAAAGAATACATGCTTAATAAGTTAGTTCTATTAGCATCAGTATATACTTTGATTGCATTTTCTGGATAAGTTGCATTAGGGCCTGCATTTAATGTGAATTTATAAAAACCAGCACCATTATAATTTATATATTTAAGTCTAGCATGATACACATTATTTTCAGTCAAATGTAAGCCTGACGAAATATCTGTTCCATTACTTGAATTATAAGCAATTGCTATTCCATCATGATTATAAGCAAGCCCATAATCGATTTTAATTGTACCACTAGTTGTAAGATTTGAATATTCTATACTTAAATAATAAGTTCCTTTATTCAAATAAGCAATTAATGAATTATTTCCACTATAACCAACAGTCATATCTGAATTATAAACAATTATGTTTGAAGATGCATCAGTTTCAAATTTATATGACCTTGTACAATCAACAACTAATTTATATAATTTGTTATATCCAGAATTTAATGTAACACTTTCATCATCATCATCTATTAAGCAATGTAGATCTATTTCACTATAACTAGCGTTATCAGGTATTATTTTATTTCTATAACTAGACCAATGCACTTTATTTTTATATTCAGCAACTCTATCTTGTGGAACTACTATTTGTAAAGATGTTGCACAACCAACAAATACATTACTACCTAAATTAGTTATATTTGATATTCCTCTTTCTACTATCACTGAAACTAGACTAACGCAATTTTCAAAGGCTGATTCATCAATATACTGAACACTACTTGGAATTGTTATACTTCCTAAACTTGTGCAATCTTTAAATGCGGATGAACCAATTTCTTCTAAATATAAAGGTAATTCAACAGCACTTAATTGAGTACAATTTAAAAATGCAGAATCACTAATTTTTGTAATTTTTTTATTATTATAATAATTAGAAATTATCACTAAATCATCACTTTTAACATTTGTAATGCCATTAATTGTATACGTATTAGTTGTTTCATCTAACATAAAATCAAAGAAATATGGAGTATCACAAATCACTCTATTACTTGGATATGGCCCCGTAAGAATACCTGTTGTATTATAACAATAAATTTCTATGCCAAATTCCTGTGAATCTCCTAAAATAGTTAATATGTTATTCCATTCAAAATTTGATATTTTATATTGGAATATATCATTATATGCTTTTTTAGATATAACATTATTTATATTGTATTTTTCATTACCATTAGCATCGTAAAATTTAATCTCAAATTGATTTAAAGGAGTATATTGACTTCCATTAATTTGCCATGATATTATTGGAGGATTATAAGTATCAAATGAAGATATAGAGCTTAGTCTAGATGATATATGACATTTACTTAAAATTTCGCCAACTTTTTCATGGTATGTTGGATAATTTGCGAGCAAATTATCCACAAACTTTGATATTGTTTGTATTTTTTCTCCATTTATATATCCAGGCTTGATGGAAGATAAAAACATTTCTAATCCATCTATTTGAAGATTATATAAATTATTTAAAAAAACAGTAATTGCCCATTCTTGCCCTTCACAACTATTAAATTCAATATTTAAGTATGATGTATCTAGAGATTTTACACCTTCCAAACCAATAGAACTTAAAGTTTTTCCAGCTAAATAATAATCATTCCAGTAATAATCTTGCACAATATATGAAAATGCTTCTGCCCATCCTTCTGACCAAGCAAATTTTGTTCCAACGTTTTTACCTTTTCCATTATTAGGATCACTTATATGATCTTCGTAGCCTGAATGTTCTGGGTTTACACCAACATCAACACCAAATATAGAACTTATTGCATAAGCCGCATAATCTGCCCAAGAAAAAGGAAATAAATTCAAACTAGCGTGTACAAAATGACCATATTCATGTAACATTGTTTCCCATTCGTCTCGTAATCCGCCTATACACATTAATCCTGATTGCAAATTATAATCATAATAACAAAAAGCATTGGTATCCATATCCGAACCATAAAATGCGGGATATGCCACGTTCACTTTATTTGTAATATCAATTCCTTGTTCGTTAATAAATTTTTGACCCATTGCAAGACTTTGAGCAATTTTAAAAGATCTATTTAAGACATTTGATTCTACTAATCCACCTGTATCATTTAGTTTGATTCCATATGGAATTTGTATTGTTCCAAAGTCTCCATTTCTATCAAAATACCCAACATTAATCGAATTAGTAATTACACTATAAGACAAAAACTCTTCAATTATTCCATTTACAATACTCCAATCTGTTAGCACTTCTCCTGCAAGGTTTAATATATTAAGCCAATCCTTTTGAATTTTAAAAGTTTTACCCTCAGGACATATACGTACACGAAGTTCTATACCATTAAACATATCAATTATTCCACTTACTGGATGTAACAGTTCTTTCCAACTTAATATATCAGTAAAAACATAATTTCCATTATCATCTGTATATCCCTCTTCTAAAACTATTGAAGTCAATGGACTATCATTATTATAATAAATATAATATAATTGCACTTTCATATATTTTAAAGGAATATAGTTTCCATTGGAAGTGGGTTGCCATTCTAAATGAACTTTAATACCCTCTTCCTCTGGATTTCTTGATGAACTCCTTGAATTTTCATTTGGGACAATATGATTTATTGCACTTGAATTATATAATCCGTATTCTATTTCTATGTCATTCAAACCCAAATTTCCTAATTCATATTGGGATTTCATTGCATTATTCCAAGCATCATCTAATGAAATATTACTAGTATACGTCATTCCAGCAAACGAATAAGAAAAAAATTGGTCACTACTTGTTATAGTGATATTTGACTCATCATCAGATGCATACACATTCAAAGAATTGCCAAAAACAATCGAACCAATGGTCAAAAAACAAATAAATAATAAAAATATCTTCTTCATATGCCCTCCTTTAACTTGCATTCATATGTACTAAATTTTTTTCTTCATCATAATGGTATTCAATTTCTATGCCATCATACTTACTACCAAAAGACAATAAGTACTTATTATTGGTTGAATCATAATAAATTGGAACAACTGCAAAATAAAATACTTTACTATAATTTTCTGTTGATTCTTCTAGCCAATTTATATATTCAGGCGTTAATTTTAATTTAATGCCCTCATTTTCTTTAGAAAAAATTGGGGGTTTGGAATTAAAAAAATTACTTTTTCCTAAATTTGCTTTATAATAATCTGATAAAAAGACTTCTTTATCTATCTCTTCAATTAGAATGCTTTTTTCAAAGTTTTTGTAATCATCACAAATACTATTTGATGGTTGTCGCTCTAAATATATATAACTTCCAAAACAAATTAATTCATATTGTTTATTATTTGCACCGTTTAATAAGGATTCTATTTTTGCTTCATTCCATCCATATTTAATATTTAACACTATATCATTCTTTTCAAAATAAAATCCATCAATGATTTTAGTTGGTTCTCCATAAATCTCATATATTATGTAAGCCATTTGATAATTAGTATTTGGTCTAGTATAAAAGTGTAATTCTGTCTTTTCCTTTATTTTACATCCAGCTAGACCTATTATGACTATTAAACACATAAAAAATGCAATTATTCTTTTCATTTTAGTTTTTCTTCTCCTTTCACTTCTTAAGTTTATCAGTATACTTCTGGCCGTATACTATGGCCAACTAGCTCTTTGATGATTCGTTTTAATACTAAATAAATTCTTATATAGTACCTCCCCATACTTTCTTTTACATCATATCATATTATTATATGCAATTTACACATAATAACTTATTTTAATGCAAAAAACTCCCTTTTTTCTTGGGGAGTTTTTATAATCAGTATGTGTATTCTTAAGAGTGTCTTCCCCCAAAAGCAAACTTAGGATATTTATTATTTATGTTTTGATTATACCATAATTTGACAAATAATGCAACTGTTTAATTAATTATTCCAATGTTTATGTGTTTATTTTATGATAATGTCTTAATGTTTATTTTTTGAAAATGTCCCAACA